>Ga0209634_1000450_pt1 | contig 32221 bp, 30 predicted proteins | sample LinPmetageLP40_FD_184043 | JGI IMG/M metagenome (GOLD analysis project Ga0209634, IMG submission 184043) | Marine viral communities from the Pacific Ocean - LP-40 (SPAdes) (version 2) | ecosystem: Environmental > Aquatic > Marine > Oceanic | place: Pacific Ocean | collected 2010-08-26 | reverse complement strand
CTTTTACCAACGTTAGTAAAACCTCTAGATTTGGTAGCGTACTCAGCTAATGTAAGATTTGCTTTAGCAGCTCTATTTTGTAGTAATGCTGTACTAAATATCTTTCCGTTTCTAACGTATTTATCAGCGTTCCAAATCTGCTGCGCTTTTTGTATTCCTGTAGCAAGTTTAAGCGGTTTAAATATAAGTTGGTTGCTTAAAGCAAAGTCTATTAATAGGCCTGACATTCCAAACCCACCTTCATTCACTGTTTCTCCAAAAGTTCTATCAAATTGATCTTGTTCACGCTCTGTTATATCAAAGTCTAGTTCTATCATTTGATTTTGAATATCATCAAGAACTGTTCTTTCTGTAACAAAACCACCTTCTAAAGAAGTTGTTCTCTCGCTCCACCACCCAAGGCCTTCTATAAAAGATTTACCTGCTATTTCACGACCATACTTTGTTCCTACTCCAAATAAGCCTACATTTTTGTTGGAAGCAATACTCAAAGGAGATTCATTAAGAAGATACATCCTGTCTAAAGCAACTTGAGTTTTACGCATGTCAAATCGCTCTTCCTTCATAGAGTTTACAAAGTTAACAATATCACCTAGCTTATCATAATCTTCTGTTCTAACGTTTATAGTTTTGCCGTCAAACTCTATGTTATTGTCGCTTAATATCTTGAAGTCTTTTGTTTTAGGAAACACCAATAGCTCATCAAGTCTATCAAGGCTGACAGACTCTTGAATATCCTCACCAGCAGCCGTAGTGTACGACACAAACAATTGCTCCTGGAGCTTAGAATCTACATTGCTCAAGGCAAAAGCGTTTTCGTTGTAGTGATCTTCGAGTCTACCAAATTCAAAGCTTCTATATATGTCTACCAACTCTTCATCTTCTATAGCAACATATCCTTGACCTTCTAAATCTTGCGTTCTGCCGTCTCTGTTGCTTCTAACTTTCTTACCGTCACTAGGATTAATAAGTATAGTGTAGTCTTCACCACTTTGATTTAGCTCTATAGCTTTTTCCTTGTACTGTTGTATTAAAGCGTTGCGATCTTCGCTGTCTAGCTCTAGGCCTCCGTGATTTAATTTTTCAATTATAGCGGCTAGCTCACCTTCAAGACCAGAGTAAGAACTAACCTTGTTCTCTCTATATTGTTTTAAAAAATTAGTTTCTTTTAAAGCATCGCCTTTAAAGTTAGTTATAAAATCCGCTGCTAAAGTTTCTGTTCTTTGGCTTTTATAGTTTTGTACTTCAGCCTGCATCCTTTCTCTAACAGTGTTTATAATGTCTTCGTTAGACATGTCTGGATACTCAAGGGATCTTCTTGTATTATCAAAAAACCCAAACCCACCTAAGTCTTCCTCAACAGCTTCTAATAAAAACTCTTCAGGTTCCATTTCATTATCTTCTAACGCACGTAGATTTAAGTTTCCGCCTAACACCTTATCAATATTGCTACTAGTAAAAAACTGATCAATATAAGAGTTTAAATTGCTTGACTGATTTTTGTAGTTTTCCTTGTCTTTTCTATTTTGGGGATTTGATTGTATAAAGTGAATTATTTGATCTATCGATTTTGGATCTTTTAGCCTAAATTCTCTATCTACACCGTTGGAATTTTTTATTTTAACTCTATTTTTAAATGCAGCAGACTGCTCTACTTCGTATCCTTTAAATTGACCTTCATAACCCTTAGTTTTAAAGAAATTGTTAATAATATTCTCAAACTGCATTTCTTTTGACGAGTTTGATATAAGGTAATTTTTGTCAAATGCGTTTGTTAAACTTTCCTTAAGAGTATTAGCGTCATCGTTGTTTAATTCGTACTCATTAGCATCGCTCTCTAAAAAACCTCTTAGATCTTTTATAAATTTAAATTGATTACCTTTAGCCGTTGGCACGGTGAAAGTATAAGAACTTCCGTCGTTTCTTTCAACTTGAATCTTACCTTTTCTCACTTGAGCTAAGCCAAGTAAGCTTCTGTTAGTCCCTAGATTTTTAAACTTTATATCCTGATCTTTGTAGCTGTCCTGCAAATATTCACTCAGGTACCGAGTAGCGTCGTTGTCCGAGTAGTCATTAAGTATGGATTGAAGTTGAGTATCGTCGTGGGTTACGTTGTATCTACTTGGCTTTATTTCTACCTCAGGCGCATCTATAGTCAGAGCAGGCTCTTCTACAGATTTTTTTGTAGCCTCAATGTAGCCAAGCCTGCTTGAAGGATCTGTTTTTTTAAATTTAGTTCCTTCGTAATACTCTTGTTTTTTAGGCTTCTGTAAGCTCAAGCCCAAAGAAATATTTTCCGAGCTGGATGCCGTAACGTTTGGCTCCACAGGTGCATCTATTTTCTGGGGAGCGGTTTCTTTTTTTGATTCTTCAATGTATTTTTTAACATCGTCCTCAGATTTAAGCTTGCCTTCACTTACAAGCGCTTTTATTTCTTCTTTTAGGTTTTGCATAAAATTTAAGCGTTTTGATTGTTTTGACTTTCTCTAATTAGATCTTCAAGACGTTGATTGGTTATATCATACTGTTTGGCACCGCTACTAGTGCTCGATGTTTTATAAGGAACTGCTAGACCACCACCATTTAGCAGCTGATCTCTAGTCATAGGTGGCATGCTATCATACTTTACTCCTTTGCTGTTAGCCATAAAAAACTTGTTACCTTCCTTTATAACTTTGTCGGTGGAGTTAAACATCTTAAATATATTCTGATTAGGATCGTCAACATTTTTTACAAACTGTTCTTGCATAGCTCTTTCCATCACACTTAACGGCGTAGCCTTACGCCCTTTACTACCACCATCTCCTTCTCCATCATCAGGTGCAGACCCAGCAGCGGCTTCATCTACTAATGATATGAAATAACTCATGAAACCTTCTGTTAGATCTTCGCTTTTAAGCTCGTCTCGCATTATATCTATAGTCTCTGAGTCATAATCTATAGATACGCCTCTACTTTCGTTTTGTGCATCTGCAACTTGCTTCTCTAGAAAAACATTAGCGTAGCTTTCTTCTTCACCATCAATCTCGTCTGCAGTAAAGCCGTTGAAAATAACTGGCCTAAGTGCATCTGGATTACTTTTTGCAAGCTTCATGAAAGTGCTCAATAGCTCTCTTCTACTAGATTCATTCCATTTGCTTTTTCTCGAAAGCTCAGTGGCTTCGGTAACAATACCGGCTAAAGACTCTTCGAACTCTAAATCAACCTTGTTTACAGTTCTCAAATCTTCTAGCTTAACGAAAGTTTGGTCGTCTCTTTTGTAATATCCTCCAACTTTCTTTTCACCTTCTATTTCAGGATTATATACTATTCTATCCTTAAACGAACCATCTAGTAGCTCCGTGTGTATTTTCATTTCGAATAAAGAAGCCGAAGGATCAGGATTTTTTTGAGAGTCTATAGACTTTGTTATTAAAGCAGTGACTATATCCCTGTCTTTTTTATAAGTGTTAAAGTTGCTCTTTATGCCTTCTAGATCGTTAGTAGCTTGTATTTTTTTCTTCTTACTTCTTAAAGGATTTTTTATAATCTTAGTGAGTCTATAAGCCTCTTCGTTGTCAACCTGTATCTGGTTGTGTAGCGATTCGTTAGCCGCTTGGCTATAACTTGGGTCTATCTGTATGTTGTCTTTTAAACTTTCAGCATACTTTTTTCTATCTTTTATTTCTGTAGAAACAGACTGGCCTGTGTTTTTTAGATAAGCAGAGTATGCTAGACTAGTGTTATCGACTGTTTGCGAAGCTAGTTCGTTCACGCCGTTTATAGCTTGTGACATGTGCCTAGCAAATTTAGTTCCAACAAAAGTATTGTATTGGCCTTCTGCTTGCGCTACTCTTGATAACGCTTTTGATAAGTAGTTATAGCTCATAGTTAAGTAACTTGATAGGGATTAACATTAATTACCGTACCACCTGTATTATCTGTCGGTGGTGGTGGATTTAGTGATCCAGCCATATTACCCAATGCGCCAAGCCCACTGGTAAGCATCTCTTCATTTGCTCCCATTTGACCTTGTAGGCTACCTAAGTTACTAGCATACATGTCTGCATTGAATCCTAGTACTAAAGAATCTTTTTCTTGTTGCATTTGATTAACCTGCATTTGGCCTTGTGCTTGTTGGCTTTGCACGTTAGCAGCGCCTTGAGCAATAGCTTGATTTATTCTATTACCTTCTTGAGCTGACGCCATTTGAACTCCTCTAGCAGCCTCAGCGCCTTGTACTTTCAACTGCTGATTTCTTGATTCTTGCTGGCCTATATCAGCACCTATTTGCTGTCTTATTCTAGAGTTTTGTTGAGACATTAAATTTGCAATAGCTGCAATACCACCAGCACCACCTGCGCCAGCCTTAGCAGCATTCATTACTCTAGCAGAGTCTTCAGAAGCCATTTGCCTTTGCATGTCAGCAGACTTAAGGTTAACCGTTAGATCTTCAGCTTTGTTATCTGTAGATACGTTTGCTAACTCGTTCTTTAGCCCAGCAAATTGGTTAGTCATGTTTTCAAAAGGATTTTTAATTGGTGCGCTTGCAAAAGCGTCTAGATCTTTTTGAAACTTTTCTTTTGCTTCCCGCTGTTGAGATTCTAATTCGTCGTTAGCTTTTCCTTTGAAGTAACCTCCAACGCCGCCGACTATAGCACCTCCAACTGCACCCCAAGGTCCTAGTGACGCGCCAGCCGCAGCTCCAGAAGCAGCTCCGCCGAATACATCATCAAAACCTACTTGTAAAGGACTTTCTGATTTCATACTATTTATATTAATGTTTTGTTATATTATTATTACACCTATTTGCTACTTTCAACCGCACCTATGTACGTTGCAAACAGTTCTGATTTATTTTTTTTATCGTTGTTTCTCCATATTGCTTTTGAATAATAGCCCTTTACAGACGACTTATTGACGGATTGCATGGGCAAAGCATAGTAAAAGTAGTTTTGAGGCTGCTCTTGTAGGTCTAATGCCAAATCTTCGCCACTCATTAAGAAGTACAGCTCTGAATCGTTATCTTCAAAATCATACAAAAGCTCAATTTGCATTTCCCCGCTTACTTGATTAATATCAAATAAAGAACCTATACACAGAAGTTGCTGTATTCCTTGGTTTTGATTAAGTTGTATTCCAGTTCCAGGTACCGGGTGTACGTAGATAGCGTCACCAACGTTAAGTCCTTGTGGAAACTCAAAGTAGTTCTCGCTAGCGTTGTTATAAAAATCTAAAGTTATATACATGAAATTTTATGTTTAAATTGGCCAAACAGGGTATTCATTATTATTATTTGAGGTTGGATTTTCTATATTCATTGGTATTGTAAACTCAAACGGAATCTCTACTTCAAAAGGATTTCCGTTTTCTATTTTTGTAGCTTTAATTATACCGCTGTATTTTTGGATAGAGTAAGAAGACAAAGGCGTCCAAGGGTTTGAGTTAAAATCAAAACCAGCAACATTAGCTCCTTCATTCCATTGCTCTAAATTACCATCTCCTGAAGGAGTTAATTGAGATATTAATAAATACCCACCACTGAAGTCTATGTAAAAGAAGTCATTGTACGTTAATGGATCTACGTTTAAATTTTGTCCCTCAGTATTAGTTATATTAACTTCATTTATAGTCACGCTATCTAACAGCTCTAACTTTATAGAAAACAATTCTTCCGAGCTTGAAGTGGCTCCAGTTGTTTCGCTTGTCCAAGGGTTAAGAGAATCTTCTCCAAAATTATCCTGTAGTCTTGATCCATCAGCAATAACGCCCAATCCTACGCTGGTAGCTGGTTCCCAAACTTGATTCCACCTAGCCATTCCCATTACAGGTCCTCCTACCACGCCGTACGGGCTATAAGGAACTGGAAATAATCCGTATTGACCACCACTTGCAGTTCCAATCTGATTCCAATCGCTATCAAAGCTATAATTAGGTAACACACCTGTGTAGCTAGCAAAAAGTTCATAGTTCTCAAGTTCAATCGGACTCGCTGGAGAGCCTATGCCTATCAAGCTCTGTGCTTGGTCAGATGTTAAGGAATTGTTGTAGTCCTGTATGTTTTCTTCATTAAGAGAGCCCATTCCCCCACCTGTTAGATACTTAAACCACTTGTTCTCCTTGTTTAAAAAGTTTACAGCTGAAGAACTTTCCATGTCGGTGTTTATAGTTTGTATCCACCATCCATCTCTATCGTTATTAGTCGATAGTGTGAAGTCGTTGTTGTTAGCTATTATTCTAGCTTGAGAGCCTTCGTATGCAGCAGTGTTAAAATCTTTTACAGTTCCAGGAGCTTCGTTATAAACAATAGAGATTCTAGCATCTTCGTAGCCAGAGTCGTATTGACCTGCACCCAGTAGGTGAGCTGGATTGTTGTAAAAACTAAAATACTCGTTATCACTTGTTTTAACGTGCTCATAGGTCTTACCAGCATAATGGCTATAGAAAGAATTACCTATAGAGTACCCAGGCACTTCTGGTAGATATGTTCTAAACGAAGGCCAAACGTTTTGTACTTCATCCCAAGCAGCCGTTAGCTTTATTAATCCAAGCTCTTCAGCGTCAAATTTTTCACAGGAAACAAGATATTCCATTTTATCGACGTCAAAGCTACCTATTATATCATCGCCAGCGACTTTAGCTAGACGCTCTTTGAAATATGAGTCAAGCCCTACGTCTGATATAACTGTTAGTCCGTCCTTAGAAAGCCTTAGCACTACACCTCTTTTCCTGTCTGTAAAGTAAGACCTAAAGCCGTGGCTAGCAAAGGATTCTGGATTTTGGCTTATTCCGTATTCTCCTTCAAAAGGAATAGACTGACCTAGAACTTTATTTGTTGCAGATAGGTTTGTTGTTCCATCAGAGTTAAACAGAGCATCTTTGTCGGCTAATACTTTTAATATTTTATCTTCACAAAGCACTATTAAGTCGCCAGATCTAGTGTGTAATTTTTGAATTGAACCATTGTTAGGGTTAAACCTTTTTGTTATACCTAAAGCTAAGTTGAATTGATTTGACTCGTTGAAAGAACTGAAAGAATTATACACCCCTGAGAATATTAATTCTTTATCGTTAAACGTTTCTCTATAGTCTTCAAAAACAGTACTAGCTTTAACGCCTTTGCCTAATCGCATTCCAAAGAAACTATTGTTAACAGTAGACACCTCTATCCCGTTGCCCATAGAAAAACAATTGTACCAGGGTAATACTATAGGAAGAACAGTATCGTTTGTTATACCAAAGTTGGAGTGATGTGTATGCCTTTTTATTTTAACAATGTTACTTTCCACAACATCTTCAGCTACTTCTACGTAGACATGTTCTCCTAAACCTAACACTGTTGGATCGTTTGTCTCTAGCCTTAATACTAATCTTGCATCTTGTATTGCTGTAAGAGTAACAACCTCGCTCAAGTGTAGCTCGCTATAAATATCTGAGTTGTAATTATTTTGGCCGCTTAGAGTCTCTACTTTTGTTACATAAACAGGATATGAAGTTACCTGACCTTCTCCAGCATCAACTAAGTCATCTTGCCCTTGGTTGACTAGTACTTGAGTAGGCAAAACCGTATCTCCAGCTAGTGAGTGTGCTGAAATAGCTCCGCCACTGTAATTATATGGATCTGAAATATCTATAGGAGGAGTGTAGTCGTAAGCGGTGACAAGTCTACCGGCTTTCACCCACTGCGAATCGGTTTTGTCATCTAAGACAATTGGGTATGCCTGAGAAGCTTCAAAGTATAAATCAGAATCTACTACTCCTCTAGGAAGAGTTTCAAATATACCAATACTTTTAGGGCTACCAGGAGGCGAAGAGCCTACGTTATTGTTAGCGGTAAGTGGATTGTCTGATTTAACATAAACAAAAAACATACCTCCAAACTTATTTTCGTGTTCTGGAAGACCAGTGGTTATGTTAACATCTTGTATTTCTTTTGGTGGCTCTCCTGTTATCTTTTGAACCTCATACTTTAATCCTGGATTTTTAGGCTCGTGGCTAGCTGTTGCTGTAGACAGTGCTGGGTCTGGAGCTGAAGATATTTTATGAGCTTTCTTTTGAACTAAAATATCACCAACTTGTACTTTATTAACATCTTCAGACTTGAACATAAGAACAGAAACCATTTGATCTGTGTTCTCGTCCTCTTCAGCCAACCCCGTGGTTACTTGAAAATATTCTTTTAAAGCAAGAGTGTGGTATTCCTGGCTTAAGTCTTTAACAAAAAACTTGTAGGACTTAGCCCAAGCAGGGTGAGGATTTAAAACTTCTATTTTTATTCTATTAGATTGCCTCGAAGCCTCCGTGCCAAGTTTTATAATAGCTTCTTTATTTGTTAGAACTGGAGTTTCTCTACCGTACTCGTCTCTATATACTATACCTACCTGGTAGCTTCTTAAAGACTTTAAAGAGTCAAAGGGTTTACCGTAGTTAGTGTTAATAGCGGCTGAACCAGAGTTTAGCTCTTCAACATCTTGTGATTGCCCAATATTAATTACGTTCCCACTTGCATCTTGAACTGAACCAACATCTTGAATAGTATACTTAAACGTATTAGCTATTAGCTTAACTCTAATGTCTTCGTAGCTTTCTACATAGCTTGTTCCAGGAGTGTCTAACATTTGTTCTCCATAGAAGTCAATTCCTTCTTGTAGATTGTAGTCTTGTACGTGGTTACCGTATACTAGTCTGTTGCCAGTTACTTCTTGAGCTAGAGCTCTTTTAGGAACTGCATCCCAAGGTCTAGTCATTTGGCTCGGATCTATAGGCAGACCCAAAGTGTCTCCATTAAAAGTGTGCAATCCTCTGTAGTCAATGTTTGCAACGTTTATAAACTCGTTGTCTGTAAACTTATACTTTTGCATCGCCCACACGGTAGGAGTATCTTCTTTTGTAACTAAAAGTTCTACAGCTGTAACATCTTCTGGTATATTCTTAGGAACGAAGTCAAGCAACTGAAGGTCTGTTATCTCGTTGTATAGTGATATGTAATAGTTTGGCCATTGCATTTCTTGGTTCAAAGTTCTCCAAACAACACTAGTAAAAGGAGCAAGTCCAGAGTACTCATTGTCTGTATATTGATACCTATATGAAAAGCGAAGCATGTTTTCTTTTAAGTCGTTGTCTGAGTTAGACCCACCAGACAAGCTAAGGCTTGAAGAGAGTGCAACGTCCCAAACTTGTGGTAAAGGAGGACCATAGAATTTTGGTCGTTGATTATACCAGCTATTATTGTCTCCAGGACCTAAATCAACAGAATAAGTCTCTATATTCATACCGTTGTACACACCGCCGAAGCCCATGTCTGCGTCAAAGTACGGTGATTTTTTTACGCTTAAGTCACTATTACCGGCAATCCCATAGCCGTCATTTAGAATCTCAGCTTCTCGTTGCATTACAGCGGCATTCTTAGTATAGTCTCCATGTCCATTAACAACTATATCGTTGTCATTGTTTAGTGTATAGAAATTTTTGTCAACCATAGCCCTAAGCGTAGGATCTGTATTTTTTTTAGCGTTGTTTTCAACTATTTCAATAGTAATAGCGTACTGAGTTAAATATCTACCTGACGCAGTATAGTCGCCGTCAATATCACCATACTTGTATTTTCCAAAAACACTAGGCTCAGATATTAAAGCCTGTTCTGCATACGCGTAGTCACTGTTGTCAAAAAGTACATCGTCTCCTTGAGCGCCCATACCGTGAAGATTCTTATGTAATAATAAAAATCTATCTCTAATGTCAGAAGTTGGACCATCAGAAGATCCGTCGTCATACCACGTACTTTCCTTTTCTGGATCTATACTTATCATTTTAGTAGAAACCACTTTAGCCTTAACAGTATCCATAAAGCCGTCGTGTGCAAACCCGCTTACATAATAGCCATCTGGGTGTTTCTGGAACCCTTGCCCACCTAAATTCATGGATCCGTCAGGATTATCAACTGGTTGTGAGTAAACATTTTGCGTTAAATACGTCTGGCCAAAACTCTCAACAGAGTTACCTTCTCCAATAAACGTTTCTTCACCACTTTCGGAATTGAAGGTAGTTGTAGAGTTCATGCTATTAGTTGTCGAAAGCGTGTTAGGGTAAGTATAGTAGTTAGTACCGTCTGACTTTTGACTTTTTAGTCTTCCTACAGCACTACTATCTATCATGTTACCCCTACCTCTAAGAGTAACAATGTCTCCCTCTTTAAATCCGTGTGGTGGAGTAACGAATTGACCTGGAGCAGTAGGAATTGGTACACCAACTTCGTTTATCTCCATTTCACCGTTGTGAAATCTATCATCCACATTGCCTGTACCCCAAAACTGGCTAATTGTTGCTGACGGCTGATTGTCGTTGTATCCTTGTATAATATTAGACTGTGATAGTAAACCACCTCTAACGTATAATCCTCCAAGGCTATTTGGCTGATCCATATTACCAACAGCTAAGCTACCGTATTGTGACTCTTCAAGATCAACGTTGTCAACGTTATTTCCAAGGAATTCCTGTACAACGTTAGGGGACGACTTAGGGTTTTTAGGGTCAAAAAACTCTCCAATACCAATATGGTAGTGAAAACTGTTTGCGGTACCAGTTGGATTACTAACCATGAAGTTAGATAAATAACCTCCAGCATGGTGATCAGGATCTTGAAACATTTCTTCAGCTCCAAACAATGAGTTATCAAAATTTTGTGCTGGACCTAGTATATCTACGTAATCACTAAACATAGCCTTAAGCGTGTGTGCACCACCTGATAAGCTAGAATTGTCTTGCAAATTATAGAACTGACTAGTTAAATGATAGTTGCTTGGATTGCTAGCAATAACACTACTGCCTGACGTTAGGTTTTCAGCTACAAGATAGTCGTTATATTGATCTTCAAACTCGAAGCCATGATAACCAAACGTGGTATCTAGCTCTATGAGATTCGCAGACTCCAAAGCACCGATTGCATAGTCATCTGCGTATAATCCTACATCTCTACCCGCCCTAACTAACGCACTGTCTACTTTTAGCGTTAGGTTTCCTTGAATTTCGTTAAACGCTTGCGGATTACCAAAGTAAACTGTAAAAGCGCCAAGCCCATAGATAGGCTCACCAACACCAGCGTCTGGCTGTTGATTTGATTCGTCATTTTCGCACATACCTATTTCATTAATATATGCTACTAAGAAAGTTATTTGATCTCCAGGTTGTGCGGTTGGATGTATTGCAAACGGATGCGTCATAACACCTTGCGTTGGTCCATTAAAGCTAACTGACTCAGACACAAATGTATCTGCGCTAGTCCTTACTTTGATATGCTCTTCTGGATTAGGTCTTATAACAGTAGCGTGAGACTCTGCAAATGGTCCTTTATTTTGGTAATAAGGAACGCCAAGCGCTCCTACTATACTTTTTGAATTTTCTACTAAAAGCCTAGTATGAAAGTATTTTTTATTTACAGTGCTTGTTATCCACGCTGGTGAGATTGGGTCGTACGAGTTTGCTCCATCTAAATCTGTGTGCGTACTTAAAGATCCTAACTTGCACTTTTTTATATTAAACTTTTTAGGTTCGTTCTGGTTGTCAGTGAAAAACAACATACCATCAAAAACGTTAAGGCCAGTAATTAAATGTCCATCAAATCTAAGAATTCTTTTAGATACAAACTTAAAGTGAGTTGGAACGCCGTTGAGTGCAGCATTAAACTTTCCGTGTGCATCTTTAACGTACACTTTTAATTGAGCTCTGTCTATGTAGTCTACAAAAAAAGCAGAGTCTGTAGACACATTTATTTGCTCTTCATCGTTAGTTACAAAGTTAGCGCTGCAAGTGAGAATTCTCATATTCTCTCTTATGTCGAGATTGTTTAAGCTATTAGCGTTTGGATACAATATGAAAGTTTGGCCGGTGTCTAGATCCGTAGATACTACTCCAGCCTCAGTAGATATTTCCCAAACATCATTAAAAACCCTTAAGCTTTTACCAGATACACCAGCTTGATTTGGTTGAAACTCATATATAGCATCTGCCTTAACTCTAGAGTCGTTTACTTCGTCAAAAGTAGATTCTTTAACTAAGTGGTAAGCAAATTCACTTGACTTATCAACACAAGTTCCAACTACTTTAGCGCCTTCATCTGGTGAAACGCCTAGTGCACCGTCAGCATCTTGTTCGAACACACCTTCAACAGGCTCTAATGATCCTTCGTTACCTTCAGTAGCTGTACCAGATCTCGTGTTAACGGCTTCTCTATATTGACCCTTAGGAACTAACCTTTCGTCAATATCAAGATTCATACCTCCTTTAGTAAAACCTCTTCTTAACTCTGCCATATTTAATTTTTAATGTGTTTGCCTTGGTTTCTTAGTATTTGTGTCCACTCTTCCATCTTGTAACCAGACAATCTAAGTTTTGCGTTTCTTTTAGAAGCTCTAGCTTCTTTCTTAAGCACGGCTTTAACTCCTTGTGGCACGTAAGATCTTACAGAAGCTAGATTGTACTCCACATGTTTGTACAATGCTTCTTCCGCGAACTTATGAACTTTAGCCTCGTGGCCACTTCCCATAGAGTCACTTATGTACTTTAGTATTACTTTTTCACCAACTAAGTTAGAATTAAAGTGTATTCTACCTTGCTGGTTGTTTATGTAGAAAGATCCATTTACTTGAGCTCTTTCTGGGTTTATGCCGTATCTTCTTCCGTTAATATCTAGTAGATCATTATCTATCGTTGGGTCAAAGCTCAAGCTTGTATTAGAGTTAGCCGTAGAACCAGACTGAAGACTTTTCCACATCTTAGACTCATACTTAACAAAATGTATAGTGTCGGTTAGTTCTCCTTGCAGACCAAAAAATGGAGCTGCGTTAAGTACAACCGTAGGGTCTGCGTCGTTATCGTTAACGTCATTTATTACTTGGATTACACCTATGTTTTCAGGAGTTTGTCCAGCAACGTAAAGCTCGTTGTTTCCATTGTATAGAAGATTTGTGCCAGGCACTATGTCTGATATGGAGCCAAAAGTGAAGTTAGATAAAGTGTATGTTGGATTTGCAGGACTACTAACATTTTCTATAGAAGTAATAGTGCAAGATGCTATTATCTCGTGGTTTTTAGAAAAGCTTAGCATGTCAGCTACACCGTCTGGACCACCACCAGTTACACCAGTTGTTCCAAGATCGAAAGATGGATCTCCATTAGTTTCTTGCTTTATGGAAAAAGGATCGCTAGACTTTCGCTCTGGATAAAGAATTCTCTCTAGTCCAGTGTTGTCGTATTTTGCTATCTTAGTGTAGTTAACATAGTCTTTTGGTAACTGCCAAGTTAAGGAGTTAGGAACTGTGAACTCGTAAGCTTTTTCGCTAGGCAAGGTGTCGTAAGACAATTCTTGTATTCCTCTTTGTGCAAAGAAAGCAACTTCAGTTCTATTTGCTTTTCTTATAACTTTATCTTCGCCTACGTATGAAATCATAAATCCATTTATAACATCGTCTACAGATACAGTGTTATACTGATCTAGACTTTGATTTCCTGAGTCTATCGAGCCATTAGCCCAAGCGTAGTAATCGTTTTGAAAGTTGTTTGGCATATTATCTCATTATTTGATTTTGTTCCGCAACAGTTGATTTTCCAACCTGAGCAATGTCAGCTTGCTTTAGTTTGACGCCAGCTAGTATTAGTATTTTAGCCACTACGTTCGTGAATTCTGAGTGATGTATTTCAAAGTCTACAGATTTAGAAGGACTGTAAAGTGGATGCTCGTTTGATATGTTAGTAGCATTGATTTGAATTACAGTGTATCCCCAAGCAACTAATAATGGTTTTCTTATGTAAGTTATATTTATTGCAACACTAGGTATATTTAAGGATCCAGCTATTTGAAGACTCGGTTGACTAAAAGCCTCGAGACTAGTTGCATTCTCGTCGTTACTGTAGCCTATACCTTGTTCGGCAGAGTAGTTATTTGGAAATCCACTTGCTCCATACGCTCTAATAAAATCATTTTTCTTTCCTTCAAAAGTATATACAGGTCTTTTTATTGTTGGCCTGTTTATTTTACAGCCCATTAGACTTATCAGCTCTTTTTTACTAACGTATTCAGCTTGATTTATTGTAAAAAATCCTTTTCGCCCTTTTCCACCTGCTCCAACAAGGTTTCTATCTACCATAACTGTCTGCATCTTGTAGAAGTCAGAAGGAGTTTTCATTCTAATAATATCGTTAGGGACAGAGAGTAAAGATCCTGGAACCTCTTGCTCAAAGTACTCTATTTTCTCTTGTGCTATATCGTGAGGATCAGAGTGCTCAGAATCGTTTGGGGCACCTTGACCAAATGTTGATGATCTGTGAAAGTAAGACGTAAAAATTTCGTCTTGAACATGGTTAGCAAAAACATTAAACTCTTTTGGTGTAATGTATCCTCTCTGCTCTTTATTTGCAATATCTAGTACTGCTTGATATACTCTGTTTACGTTTATTGCCATTGTAAATTATTTATAGTTAAGCAACCACCCCGAAGAGTGGCTGCCCTCCTATAAGTAATTACGCGTTTAATCGCTTTTCAATGTTAGAATACACTTCCATTCCTTCATCTGTCTTAAACCAAGAGGCTAAAGCTGAGTATGGATGCTCATCAAATGGTACTGTCATTAATTTTCTATCGTTAGATCCCCAAACAAAATGTCTTTGATCTTGTGATAGTTTAATAATTTTAAGCTCAGTTGCTTTTATTCCAAAGTTTCTTAGCTGAACGTTATCGTCACTTAATAGTTCTAAGAACAATCTTGGTTTTCTACGTGCAAATAGTAGTAAATCTCTTTTCAATTCCTTAGAACTCATCTCTGATACTCTAGATCCAACTTCTACTCTCATAATTGCTTCCATCATATCTAAATCTATAGATCTAGCTAAGTCTAAAGCTTCAATTTCCATTTCTAAAACTTCTATTTGGTCTTCAGCTATAGCAATAGGCTTATGCTCAAAGTAAAGTTTATCTTTATGCGGGTGGTATAAAGACAGTAGTTTTTGCAAAACAGTATCTTGCTTAGGCACAAACAATGCGCCATTTCTAAAAATAATATGAGAAAGCCTTTGATCACCTTTCATTTCATCTACGAAGCTAGTTTGCTGGTTTTTGCAATACTTAAGCTCTCTTTGATAGCCTTCTTCTTCATCAAAGTAGTAAATGTCTGTAGACTTTATGCTTCTTGATAAAGGTTTTTGACGGGATTTTAAATAGTAAGTCCTATCTTTAACATCCCATTTAGGTTTTTTAACTTCTGCTTTAGTAGGTTCTTCAACAAAAACCTCTTGCATTTCATTTGTAGCTTTTAATTCTGGTTGTTCTACCTCAACCTTGTTTGTTGTTTGCTTTTTAGCCATAATATAATATAATAATAGTTAATAAAAAAAAATAAAGAAGGGGAAATTAATCCCCTTCTCTAAGTAATATTGCCTACTTCATTAACATAAAGTTGTTTGCACCTTGAGTGATCAAACATCTCTCTGATAAGAAGTGGATTTCCATCGCGTCTAAAGCAGATGTCATTGCTCCAACAGATCCAGTAGTCCAAGTTTTGAATCTACGGTCATCAGCTTGAGAAGCTCTGTAACGAACGTGTAAGAAAGGACGCTTAAGGTTCTTTCCTAAAGACTGATCGTATACAGTTGAAGTACCTGCAGGAATAATAACCCCACGGATAGCGTTAGCACCAGCAGCAGCGTTAATACCACCACGTGTAGCTAAATCGTTTAAGTATCTAAAGTCAGACTTGTAGAAGTCGTAAGAACCTCTTCTGAATCCAGAAAAACCTAAATTTAACGCCATATCCTCATCGTTTTCGAATACTCCGTAAGAAGTACCACCAGCACCATAAGAATTCATAGAAGCTAACATATCGTCCATTGCCAAGCTAGCCTGACGGTTAACAAATAACATGTTTTCTTCAATAGCACCTTGCTTGTCAAATTCTGCTAAGATAGCATCGAACTCAGCTAAATCAGTAGCAGCGTTAACACCTGTAATACCAGAAGTAACATTACCACGAGTTTCAATAGCGTCGAACAAACCTTGAGTACCTGTAGCTGTGCCATCAGTTAAACCAAAGTGAGTGTCAGTTGTATCCGCAATGTTTTCTGACCCGTACTGTTCTGTATTAGCAGCATAAGTACCAACAAAACCACCGACTTTAGCTTCAAGCATACTCATTTCTAAGTAATCAGTGAAACGTGCTCTTGTATCAGCTTCAGCTTTTAAGTACCATAAATACCCAGACTGACCTGCTTCAGAAGCAACTTCTACCCAACCAATTCTAGAAGCATCAGATCCTGATACTACGTAGTTGTCTTTTAAGATAATTGGCTTGTTAGTAAAAGATTTAAACCCAGGCTCGTTAGATCCTCTTGAGGAAGCGCCGTCGTAGTTATCACCTTTCTTAAACTCAGAACCGTAAACTAAAATAGTAAGTTGTCCTGTTGAAGTATCAGCTTCAGTAAAACCAGCCGCAGCTAAGTTAGCAAAACCGTAAACAGCTATTGTAACTAAGTCGTGAGTACCACCAGTTACACCTCGTGGTGCAGCAGTAACAACAGCCTTAATAGTAGTACCAAGACCAGAGTGTGCTATTAAAAGAGTATCACCAACTCTAATACCGTGATCAGTTCCAATATCATTTCCATCGATGTCATTTTCAATTAGAATAACACCACCAGCAGCAGCATCTTCATCGTTAACGTCACCAGTGTAAGATAAGTGTAGTCTACCTTGTTCAGACCAAACAACTTGGTCAGCAGTCATTGCCTCTTCAGCTCCAACTTGTCCTAAAAATCCTGAGATTGTTCTTGGGCCATAAATTTCCGCTTCCTTTTCCATAAGATCTGGAACGTATTGTTGTGCCCATCCTTGACCTGCCGTTGAGGCTAGATCTAAATAGTTCGTCGATAAAGCCTGCTGACCTGTAGCTGGCTGTACGTTCAAACCATTTCCATTTGTAATTGCCATAATTAAATGTTTTTAAAGTTAAATTATTTTTTGTTTTTAATTTTAAACTTAAAATCAGAAGAATTATCTCCTAAGACTCTTACTTTAATACCGTCAGTGCCAAACTCTCTTTGAGTTTCTCTTGGGCCCATATCAATATTTTTGCTATTCTTTACCGTGCTCTTGATAGCATCCGCTTTACCTTGCTCATAAAAGTGCTTAGCAATTGAGTCTGCGTTCATAGCTGTAAAGATTGACTTGTGATATTCATCGGCCTTCTCTAGTGAGTTATCTTTTCCTAGAAACTTTCCAAGAAAATTGTTAATATCACTTTGTTGAGTTTTAACCTTGTCTACATCACTAATCTTAAAATTAAATCTTTTGTCACCAACGTTGTATTCAAAACCTTTGAATTGTTGGTTGAAAACCTCACTGGTCTTCTTGTCAAACTTAGATTTATTCTTTTGAATCTTAGCTTTACTGTCTTCCGATTCTTTGTTGTATCGGTTGAAAAAGTCTATAGCTTTTTGAGCTTCAGGCGTTAGCCTTGACCCAGCTTTAACTTCTTCGTAATATTTAGACTTTTGCCCGTCTAAGTAGGCCTTCGCGCTGGCAACCTGCTCTTTTAGCGCTAGTTTCTTTCTTTTAATATCTCTCTCGTCATCAACGTCTTCGTCAAAATCAAAAGAGTCTTCAATTAAAAAGTTTATTTCTTCAGCTTCTAAGTGTGGTTTAGTCACTTTGTAGTATTCGTGTAGTGCTGTTAGGCTATCTACTTTGCTGTAATCTTTATTTAAGTTAACATAATCTTCAAGAGTTCCACCTGTCTCCTCCATAAAACCAACCAGCTTCTGTATGTTTTCTGGTAGCGGTTGACCTGTAGATTCTGATTGTTCTATAGCTTCTATAGCTTCTTCAGCTAGATCTTCAACAACTTCTTCGGTAGATTCTTCAACTTGAGCTTCCTCTTGTGAAGTTTGCATTATCTCTTCAATCTCCTGCTGTGGCTCAACGTCTTGTGGGTTGTCGATCATATCCATGTTTACAACAATCGTACCGTCTTCCTTATAAGATACATGAGATTCTTTCTCAATAACCTCTTCCTGCTCTACAGCAGTCTCTTCCGATACCTGATCTACAGCTTGTTCTTCCGTTTGTGCTTCTTCTAATTGACCTTCGTCAATGTCTTTTTCTTCTTGCATAATATAAAATATAAATTAATAATTACTTAGGTCCAAATGACTCTAAGCCAAATCCGCCACCAAGTATATCATTACCTGACGACTCAAACTTTTTAGGTGTTCCACCTGTTTTTCTCTGTTCTATAAGCTCACTCTGTTGTGAAGCTTGTATTCTAGTTCTTTCGTCTTTTCTATTTTCTTTTTCTTTTTCCTTACCAACAAGTAACTGTTGCTGCATCTTCTGAATTTCAGTGTTATAATAAAACTCAATACCCATCAACTCTTTTTTAGCATTAACCTCAGCAGCCATTTTTTGAGCTGCAAATTGATTAAGCGCTTGCTCTACTTGTATCTTGCTTTGAGCAATAGCTTGTTGCTTTGCTTGTTCTGCTTGCACTGCCGCTTGTTGAGATTGAGCATTCATTTGCTGTTGCTGTTGCGCGTTTTGTTGTTGCATTGCAGCCGCTGCTTCTTGCTTCTTTTTACGTCTCAGCTTTAAAACTTGATTAGCTAGCTTTATGTTTTTAATATCTCTAACGTCTATAGCATCCTCTAAGTCAATACTTCCTTGCTGTATAGATTGTTGTATATTATTTTCTAAAAGTTGCTTGTCTTCTTCATCTGGGGATAGCTCTAAAAATATACCAAAATCATAAAGATGCATTTCAGAAAGTTCTTCTAGGTTTGCTACACTGTGAGAACCAATAGCTTGTAAAAAAGCGTCCTTAGTAGGAGAAAACTCTAATACGTCAGATATTCTTAAAGACAAAGATTCTAGAACGTCGCTGACTAAGAACATGCCAGCTTGCAGTATATGCCTTGTGGCTGTATTAGAATTTTGCGCTGCCATTTTTTGAAGTCCTACCAAAGAATTCTTATCAGGAGTAGATCCGTCTCTAGCCTCGTTTAGCCCGGTTACGTCTCTTATCATTTGCAAGTAGTAGTTGTAGTTACCTATCAAGCTTTGCATTTTCTGTCCACCGCTACCAGATCTAATCTCTTGTATTGGAACTCTACCAGGATTCATATCTCCATCAGCAGTCAGTGATCTACCGATAACAGAACCCGTTTGAAAAAACATGTTTAAAGCTTCTTGCGGGTTGTAATTTGTTCCATTACCTAAGTCTATTTCAGCTAATCCATCTGCATCTAAATAAACACCGTCAGGTATTAATCTAGCCATAACTTGCTGCAGCTTCAAGTGTGTCAACTGTATCATATCAGCGAAACCTGTTATGCGGCTTACTAAAGACTCTATTCTACCTTCATATATTCTAGGTGCTACTATAGAGTAGTTCATTTTAACTTTAGTAAAGTTGCTTTTAGGCCTAACCATGTTTTTACACATCTCCCATTTGACCAGCTTATTAGATCCAAGTATATAAGCACCATCGTATAGAACTTCTATTTGCTTTGCTATTCTAGAGAAGTTTTCGTTTTCAGGTGGATTGAACGAATCATCTTTTTCTACGGCCTTCTCTAATCCAGCGCCAGTTTCTTTAATTTTATATACGTTATTCATGTAGGTCTTGTAGTTAAAGTATAAAACTTGAACAACATTACTATCGTGATCACCGTACTTTTGACGTGTGTTTCTATTACTAGGACTATTTTTTTCAACTATTTCTTTTAGCTCACTATCTGTTAGATGCGGAAACTGTTTTGCCAGCTCGTTTATTGGAACAAGCTTCACCTCTCCAACGTAGTATATATCCTCGAAATAAGGAGAATCTGTGTGGGAATATACTAGATTAGCTGGATCTACGTAGTCTATAACAAGACCTTCAGAAGTATTAAAAGAAGTTTTAGAAGCGCCTATACCTAACACTGCTAAGTCATAGAAAAATCTTTTTCTAATTAAGTCAAACTTGTTACCTTCCATTAAAACACTTAGAGCTTGCTCTTGCGCAATTTCAGCTTCCTGCTTGTAAGTTAACTGCATGTGCAAAGCTAACTCTTCAACGTCCTGTGGAAGTTTAGACGGATCGTTTTCATAAGTATTTACGCCAAGCTCTTTCAAAGAAAAATCTTTCAAACTCTTAAGCTCCATGTCTTTCATTATAGACTCCATATATTGCGTTCTCTTACTAGCTCCGTAAGGATCTTGTGAGAAAGCTTTTATAGAGTAATCCTTATCCGCCATACCATTGACAACTATATCTACAAACTTAGGGATTATAGGTATAGGCTTCCAGTCTAAGTTCAAGTAGCTTAAGTCACCGTTTATAGATAGTTCATCTTTATACTTTTGAATAGACTGTTCTCCTCTAGCATACAACCTTAGGTTTCTATAGCTGTTAGCGTTGTTTTCGTAACGCCTTGACCTATGACCTTGGCTACCGCTGTCAAACCACTCCGACTCAATAGCTTTGGCTATTTTTAATCCGTAGTCAAAGCTTACTTTTTCCAAGTCACTAACGGCTTGGCTAGGAAAATAATTATTTGGTGATTTCATATTTATTCAATTATCTTAGAGTAGTAACCTTTGTTACTGTATCTTGAAATTTTTAAATTTACCTTAGAAACTTGACTATCTGCCTTTGGATAATACAAGTGTCTATTACAAGCCATTATAGCTAACCCAGAACTTATAGACGCATCAAACTTAGTTCTTTTGTTTATATCAAACTTAGCCCATTCGTTTAAAGTTTCATTAAAATATATATTACCGTAATTCCCGTCAGACTTAATTCCAACATGATCGTTTATATACATTTCAATCGCAGCAGCGTGAGCTTGCTTAATATCCTCACTAGAGTTCGGTATACCACCTATTTCTTTTTCAGTAACAGATAGTTTGTTCCAAACCTTGTCAGGTCTATTCATACTAAAGCCTCTATAACCTCTTCTCTTAAAGTGATATAAAAGTCTAGGTTTATTATTCTCACAAAGCAAAGGCATACCATAAAAAACGCATGCCATTAAAACATCTTCAAAAAATATTTCAGCGGTCTGTGGTCTAGCAACATATTCTAAAAAGAAGTGATTTGGTGGTGAATCATCCATAGAAAACTTAGTTAAACCGTGGAGAGCACCATTAGATCCTCTACCATCAACTGTTCCACTAATATCATAACTATCACAACCAAATGCACCCATGTGCTCGTTCGCTGGGTACTTAACTCCATTTTTAATTATAAATCTATTTTGCATAGATCCATTCGGAACCCAACTTACTTTAAACCTACCGTTAGGATCTGGATTAAATACAACTTTGGTATCCTTTATTCCGTTAGCCCAAGAAAAAGATCCTACTGTCACTACAGCAGAATTTCTAATTCCTTCGTTATAATCTATCTGTTCGTATATTTTAGTCAAGTTGAACAGACTATTTTTTGTTTCATCTCTAAAAGCGTGCTCTTCGGTTCTAGGAAACTGTCGATAAAACTCGTTTAAAGCATCTTGATCTTCTTTTAAACCATCTACTTCGTTTTCCCAATGGTCAATAACACCTATGTCTATAAGTTCACCGTCGGGTCCACGAGATTCTCGTTGGGGAGTAGTGAACACAGGCTGTCCAAACTCATCAATAAATCCTTCGAAGTTCCATTCCATTGGGATAAACAGAGAATATAAACCAGACTTTGTTTGACCATTTCTATTTCTTTTAGTGACACTACTGTCGTTGTATAACTTTTTGAAGTTTTCACCACCTTTGTCTAAAGAGTTAGATGTTGAACCCATCATACATTTACCTATAATCCTACTACCTAGTCTAAGGCAAGTTTTTGTAACTCGCCAGTTGTTGAGTATGTTATCTGGTCGTTCCCATTTACCACTCTCATCGTGTACTAGCAGCGCTAGCTTTTCACCATCATAACTGTTGTCACCTGTGTTCTTCCAGTCAATAGTAGTGTCAAGACCTTTTATTTCTTCTAGCTTCTCGTTAGTTTCTATTTTTTTACGAGTAAACTTACTCGCTGGTACACGATACGCTAGCTCAGACTTAGGTCTGTCCATACCATCTTGTATTGGCTTAAAAAAGAAAGGATAGTTGATAGATATAGGTACAACCTTATCGGTAAACATCTTCTTAGCATCAGCTCCACTTTTAGACAGTATTCCATATCTAGAGTCACTTGAAATAGTAGCTAAGTTAACAGTCTCAGCCGAGCTCATAAAAGAAAAGCCAGAACGCCTATTCTTTAAGTAACACATGCCGTAACACCTTTTGTCAATCTTACAAGCCTCCCAGAATATAAAAAACAGCCTATTAGCCTCTCTAAAGTCAGGGGCACCTACGTCGATCTTGCTCCATTGCAAATACATGTAATGAGCGCCTGTTATGTACGTAGACGTTCCATTATTATTAAACCAAAAACCACCGTTGCGTCTATCGAACTCTTCGTCGATGTAGTCGTGCCATTGCTCTTTCTGGTCTTCCGGATACGCTTTCCAATCAAATATTGTTTTAATCTTTTTAAGTACCTCAGGTTTTTCAAGTTGTTTCCACTTTTTATCTGCGTTAGAGTAAACGTTTTTAGGCGCTTTTGGCAATGCTACTCGCAAGCCTTGTATGTCGTATATTTCTCCAATTTGACCTGTGGTAGACAAAACTATAACATCATGTTCTTTGTTGTATCCGTGAGTCCACTTTTTACCTTTATTCAACCTACTTATTGTAGTGTTTTTTATAGGTTCTATTATCTTGTATAAATCTTGCTCGTACATTATTTAGATCTACCTTCGGCAAAGCCCTTAAAAACTTTCTCTTTCTTCTCAACAACCTTGCCCTCGAGCAAAGCTTCTTCTTCTTGTATACGATTAAGTATTTCAAAGGCATCAAAGATAGCGAGCTTCTTTGTAGCAGCAGCGTTCTTAAGTCTATCGGCAGTAATGTCATCATCACCATCAACAATAGCTTCTTTTGCAACTTTAATAAGTTCTTCAACAGCTCTATGCCCAGCTTGGATTATACTCCTCTTTGTTTCCTTGATATTCATACTTAGTTGTAATAAATTTATTGTAAACTCTGTATACTCTTTTTTTATCTATTATAAACTCATATTGAGAAAATGGAGTATAGCCTAGCACTTCTCCTTCTTTGAAAGATCCGTCAGAGTACACTACCCTACCTACGGTTGGGTTTTCTTTGTCAGAACTAAACTCATCTTCGTTTAACAAAGGTTGCAGAAAACTAAAGCCTTCCATAGCTATATAGCCTTCTTTCTTTTTTATTAAAAATATTTGATCTTGAGAGACTAGGTACAAGCCATCAGAAAAATACGACTTACTGTTTTTTTCTTGGCCTTTAACGTCGTTCCACCTTCTGAAAACGTTATGGTGAACTATTATTTCATCGCCATCACTGATTTTAGTGTTGTTTAACTTAGGACAAGAAACAACTCTCGCTAGTCTATTAGTATACTCGTGGTTACTGTTTTCGGAGTTTAATATTAAACTTTTACCATCCACATCCACTTCATTATTATACCTACCACCAACCGGCTCTATTAAAAACTGATATACACTTTGCATTAATACTCTAGATTGTATTCTATTGATACAGCCATATTTTTGTTAAAGTCTTTCCAAGGTATAACATTTTTACCTTTTCTTATGTATATAGAATATTTATCTTTTTCTTCTAAAATATCACAAATAGTGTGGCCACCGTAGACTTCCTGCCCTACCGAGTAGTGCATAGCGTCTATCTTGTAGTCTTTACCTATTGTTATCTTTCTTATTATCGCTGTCTGCATCTTTATTGAATTTAAGTGTACCAGTGTTTATATCTATATCACTGCAATTATATTTTTTAGTAAGTGTGCTGTAGTGGTCATCTATAGAAGCCCCCATGTTCATTATATCATGACACAGTGCGTGTTTTCTTGATTCTATTATACCTAGATCTTTTTGAGCCATTTGCAAAGCATTTACCATCTGCTGGACTTCAACTAGCTCTTTAGAATCTATTTTATTAGCCGAGGCTAAATCTACAATCTTTTCTGTTTTAGGTGTTTTTCTTTTTGCCATTTTATTTAATTTAATTAGTTAGTTTGTTTAGTAGCCAGAAGAGTATGTTCTTCTAGCTCTAGGATCTATTACTCTTTTTGGTTTCTTCAACACTGCTTTTTCTACAACTACTTTTTTAGCATCTTTTTCTGCTATTTTTTGCTTGTCATTTAAACTAGGCTTAACATAATCTTTTGACGACTCGGATACTGAAAATGATTCAGATGTAACTATAGTTCTAACTGCGGATTCAACGTCTTCTATATATTCAGAGTCAGACCCTGGTCTTTGTAGCTCCGTGATTTCACGTGTTATATAGTCTACAGCAGAAACTACATCTTTGCTTTCAATTTGCGCATACTGCCTTGCTAACAAAGTCTTTTGATACAAAACGGAATCAGAGCCTAGTTTTAGCGCTTCAATAAGATTTTTATCTCTAGTTTTTGATATTTCTTTTTTAATGCGGTTTATTTCTATGTCAGCTTTGTTTATAGCCTCTTTTAAGTCTAGTATTTTGTCATTTACCAAATCTTCCGCATACTGATAGTTTTCTTCTGTAACAGTTAGGTTCGTTATTACTTGATCTATATTACTAAGCTTAGATGAGACTACTAAAGTTTTATTTGTTGATTTAGATACATTTGGATCTAGTCTAGTAACTCTTTGTTGCCTAAGAGTTAGTTTCATAGACCTAGATAAAGACTTGTGACTCCAACCGGCCATAAATCCATTTACACCATCATAAGAGTGCGTGTGGTATCCTTTTAAACTTTTAGTAATACCCCAGGATAAAGCTTCTTGCTTTGATGAGAATAAAGGAATTGAATCTATGTAGGTTAGTATTGCCATTAAATTAGTTATTATATATTATTACTTGCTACACCGCAATGTTAGCTAGTAGCAGTATATACAACTTCCATCGTTAAACAGAATCTACATGTCATTGCTGTTGTATCTGAGTTTTGAAGACCTACTATTATAATATCGTCAGCAGCAAAAGCAGCTGTAGATGCATCAAGATCATCTCCAGCGATAGCATTATAATCAAAATCCATCGAGATACTAGTTCCACTTGCCGTGGTTGTCATCGCAATGTTTTTACCTTCATCTGCACCTAGCTCAGTTAAAGCCAACGCTGCTGCGCTGTTGTTTGTTGGATGAGTCTTAAACACTCTAAATGTTACAGTTTGATCCGTTGTCCCAGCAATGTATCCTTTTAAATTTCTTATGTATCCCGCTCTACCAGCAACCAGTTGAGCCGCTTGTACCGCTTTGAAAGGATTACTTACTTGCTCAGCAGCTCCATTGGCAAATAGAACATCTGAAAAAACGTGCGATGTTGATCCTTGAGAAATGTCTGGTCCAACTACGTTCGTGGTACTCAATTCGCTTGTAAAGCCTAACACTCTAACGTACTCTACTGTAGGTATAAAGCTTTCGCTTCCAATAACAGCTAGCGTAGTAGTAGCGTCTTTAATGTTAACGCTACCACTGTCTGCGTTTAACTCTATACTACCTCCAGCGTCTAATACTATGTTTCCAGTTTCAGCTGTAGCTATAGTAGTGTTACTATCATCGGCTACGGTTATAGTAGCATTGCTAGTTCCATCGAAAGCAAATTTAGCTTGAGTAGTTGCTAGCTCTAAGTCTACTTTGTTTCCAGTAAAGCTAACCCATCTCTTCGCTGTTGAACCTAAATTACCCTCGTTGTCCGCTCTTGGGACTATATTTTTTGTTGCCATTTTATTGTTTTTTTATTTATGCTATTGGTTGTACGTCTCCGTTGCCGTCAATGTCGAAATAACCTTCCGAAGTTGGACTTGCGTCAAGAGTAATTTCAACTAAACCTGCCTCCCAAACATCACTAAAGTCTGGTTGGTTGCTAGTTATATTACTTCTAGGCGTAAGTTCACCTCCGACTAAGTCGAATACGTAGTCTTCTATGGCTACGCCTGCTTCAGATACTACTGAGCTACTTATTCCTAGTGATAAACCTATCATTATTGACCTATGTAAGCTATTATAGAACCAGCGTTAACGTCTATCTCAGTAAACCTACCGTATATAGTTATTCCCTTTGGAAATATTGTAGAGTTTACAACTCTTACTCCACCTGAACCTCCGTCTGTGGTTTCGCTACCAGCATCAAGATCGTTTGATATGACAGCAGATCCGTTTAAAAACTTAGTTGGCGTTTCTACTTTAAGTCCATCTGCATCAAACGTAGTATCTTCTAACATAGTTATTGCTACAAAAACAGCGTTCGTTGGTGGTATTATAGCGTCGCTAGCAGCTTTAGTAAATACAGATCCCATTTGACCAAATCCGTAACTTACCTCTGTTGAATTAATTCCCATAATTTTATTTTGTTTTATCGTTCTTGTTTGAACTTCCACCGAAGAAGAAGTCTATTATTGTATTTACTTTAGCACTCATCGCGCCAAATATTGTAGATATAAAGCTAATCTCAAATTCGCCTAAGTCTATTGTTTTGTTTACAAAGTAATTGAACATTACGTAAGTAATACCAAAGTATGCTACTGTAAATAGTGTTGCTAATACCTTTTGAATAATAGCATCGTCTTTATATAGATCACGTGCATCTTTACGATCTTCAACTTCTTTTGCAAAAGCTTCACGCTCTGCTTCTAACATTATTGATTTCAATGCCAACTTAGCTTCGTCTCTCTCTTTGTCAGTCGTAATTACCTTATCAAGTATACCTTCCGCGTTGTCTAAGACCTTGCCGAACAAACCTCCTACTAAACTCTGTATCATGTTATGTTCTATCTAAAGTGTTAGGTACGCTTTTTATTAATATATGTAGTAAAGCTCTTAAGTTTTCTAGGTTTATATCACCAGAAGGTATTTTATCTGCTGTTGCCCAGTCTTTGTTTTCCTCAAACAATTCTTCTACCATATCCAGAAGCTCAGCTCTAGTTCTTTTTTCTGCTGTAGCAACGGTGATTGTAGCTGGAGTCTTACTAGGCTTGGCAACTAATGTTCTGTACTCGTTTATTGTCTGTGAATCTTTGTAGTCTCTTTTGCTCATTATTTATTGCTTTACAATTTGTTATTTTCCCAAGGCAAATCTCCACCTTCTGGTACGGATCTACCCGTGTGTGGGTCTATTATTTCACCATTAATTCTTCTCCATCTCTGACCATCATGTATAACAAAATCATCGTTATACGTTGTTCTTCCGGTCTTCATATCTGTTATGTGTTGCATTTCATGAACTAGCACGTGTTGTTCTTCTTCGGAGCCAGGGGTAATACTCTTATCTATATATATAGACCCGTCCATGTTTGCTTCACCTTGTATTGTACCCTCTAGGTTAACTCTGTGTATAGGAGTTCCAGGAACCATAGTAGAGTCTCCTTTTTTAAAAGCAAATTTACTTTTAATGTTTCCACCATCAGCCTGCAATCCTTTATTTGATCCTAGTTTAAAAGCCATTATCTTTGAGGGTCTTTAATCATATCATCAATGGCTTTGTTAAAAACCTTATCTGTATATGACTTGTTGTTATAGAATACACTTCTATCTGATACCGGCATATCTTCTTCGCCTAATAGTATCCTGTATATTCTACTTATAAGTTGGCTGCATTTAAAAGAAGTTTTAAAAACGCTATATTTAATCGTCGTGCGATTTCGTTGGCGCCACACTTCTATCCAGCCTAGTCTTCTTAGTTTGTCCCACCGAGTTTTATCCCAGCTCATGGTATAAGTACCATCAATAAATTCTTGTCTCGTAAATCTGTTCTTGCAGTCTAAGTATATTAAGAGTTCAAGATCAGCATCTGTTAACCCGTAAGTCTTACAAGCCCACTTTCTAGTGAGCCTGTAATACTTTAGGATTTTTAATTCACGCAAATCGTGAGATGTTAATCGCATTTATTATGATGCGTCAACTACTGAAATTGAAGCGCAATTTACAATATTAGCGTGTAAAAACTTAGCGTTTTCACTGTCAGCCACAACAATCATAGGAGCGTTAATAGCATTAGCGCTAGCAATAGCTCCAGTAATAGCTTCAATAACTTCTTTGTGCTTACCAGAAGTAATAGTAAGTACAGCGTGAGCTGCATCTATACCTGAGTCAGCGTCATTTTCTTGACTAGACTCAAAATAAACTCTTAATTGAGTTGCTGTCGCCATTTCAAGATGAGACAACTGGTCAGCAGGAAAGCAAACCACTTCTTCAGTTGCTGTGGTACCTTCTGGAGCAGCTGATGCAAAATACAAAAATTTTTTCATTTTTAAAATTTTTAATGATTAATAATTAGTTGATTGTGATTTTTTGTTTAAGGATTAAAGTTTATGGTTTATGTTTAATCTACTAATACAATATCACTTGCCTTTATAACAAAATAAAACTTATCTTCATAATCTATTCCGTGGCCAGCGTGCTTGTCATACCATATAGTATCATCTTCTTTTATACACTCTACTAAGTTACCTTTTGAAATAACTCTACCTTTAAGGTATCTATCATCTTTGTTGGTTTCTTCGTTAAATATAAAGCCAGATACCTTCTTCTCTGCAACTTTAATCTTTTCTACAACTACGTAGTGGTTAATTGCTTTCATCTGCTCTAGCGTTTGAAATTACACAATCTGCAGAAACAATAGTCATTACAACACTCACTGCATTCTTGAGCGCTGATTTAGTTACTAGCACTGGATCTATAATACCAGAGTCAATCATGTTTACTTCTTTGCCGGTTACCACGTTAACACCAACGCCTTCTGTATCTGGGCAACCCATAGTTTCAAAGCCAGCGTTATTCATGATTACTTCAAAAGGAGACTTTATAGCTTCAAGTAGCGCCTCTTCACCTATACTCTCGCTTTCGATGCTTTGCGAAGCATTCAGTAGTGCAATACCACCACCAGGCACTATACCTTCTTTTAGTGCTGCTTTGGTTGCGTAAATAGCATCTTCAACCCTATCCCTCTTTTCCTTGAGCTCAACTTTAGAATCAGCACCAACCTTAACAACTGCAACCGAACCTGATAGCATAGACAATCTTTGTTCCAGCTTCTTCTTAATAAAACCGTTCTTTTCATCTTCATGCATTTTATTTACCTGATCTATTCTTTCTCCAACTTCTTCAGTAAATTCTTCTAGTGTTGTTATAACAGTATTCTTGTCATCTGTTGAAGAATATTCAGCTTCACCTAGCATATCTATGGTAATGGCGTCTAAGTCATCTCCTAGCTCTTCATTTATAACGGTAGCACCTGTTAGGATAGCTAGATCTTCACATGTGTCATTTTTAGTAGGACCAAAGCCCGGTAAGTCTACTATATTAACTTTAATATTGCCTTTTACCTTATTCATTAGTAAAGCTGACTTAACTTGTTGAGAAACAGGTGCAACTATTAACAGACATTTGTTTTGTTTTATAACATGTTCTAATATAGTCTGTATTTTTCTAACGTTAGGTATTTCAGAGGTACAAATTAGTACTAATGGCTCTTCAAGCTCGCACTTTTGTTTATCTGTGTTGGTAACAAAGTGAGGAGAAGTTAAACCACAGTCAAATTGTACGCCATCTACAACTTCTACATACGTTTCTTCTGTTGGGGACGACTCCATGAGCACAATACCGTCTTTTCCTACAGAATTATAGGCTTCTGCGATAATTTTACCAAGAGTTTTGTCGTTGTTACAAGAAATAGCAGCTACATGCGTTAATGTATCAGTATTTACGTCGATTTTTACAGAGTCTAGATACTCGTTGATCTTATCTAAACCACTATATACACCTTCTCGTAGAACACGAGAGGCGGAATCCTTAAACTTAGTTGAGTTTATAGTTTTAAGCAAGGATTCTGCTAGCACTGTAGCGGTTGTGGTACCGTCGCCAGCTTCTTTTACCGTATTTTTAGCGGCTTCCTTAATTAACGTGGCGCCTATGTTCTCTACTGGATCATATAACACTACACTTTCTGCAACAGTAACACCATCTTTAGTTATAACTGGATTTCCTAGTGCATCTTCGTAGATAACACACTTTCCAGAAGCGCCTAATGTTGATTTTACTGCGCTGGCTAACTTATTTACACCAGCAATAATTTTGTTTTTAGCAACCTCACCAAAGTTTAAGTCTTTGATGAGGAGGCTAGGATTGTTGTACTCCATTTGATTTTATTTAATTAAATTAGGTTTGAGTTTATTTGAAAGTTTTTACTACTTTCGGTCCTTTGGTTGCTTCTAACTTTTTAGAGAAGTGGTCAATGCTTCCGTCAATTGCTGACTCAGCTCCTTCCATTGTCTCTCGACGTGTGACATCGTGCCACTCTTCGTTTTTTGGGTTAGATACTTCGGTTTGATAAAATCCATTAGGTAACTGAGTTATCCTCCAGTTCTCTTTGTTAGCCAAGTGTTTCCACTCTGCTTTGGTTTTATCATTCACTTTCATTTCGCCACCTGTTGAGGTGGTCTGGTAATATAGGTACGTCATAATTTTGGTTTTAGGTTAATAACGTGGTCAACGGTCTTTCCGTTATGCAGGTTTAGCTTCAGTTGTAGGAGCTTTTTTCTCGGCTTTATACAACTGTTGTAATTCTGAGCGAATTGCACTTATCTCTCTGTCATTGCCTTCTTTCATTGCTTTATCAAGTCTAGCTTTTAATGCCTTCATTTTAGCGTCATCATTTCCGTTTTTTTGCATAGGAACCGTTGAGTTGCCAACTGTTTTCTTTGTATACAATTCAGATTCACTAATTTTTGAAGCTTCGCTCTTAGGTACGATGTTACCTTTATATACAAGGTCACCAGATGAGTTCTTGCTATAGCCAGGACTAAGAACTTTTTTTACTCTTCTTACTGTCTTTTTACCTGTAACAGTAACTTCTGGAAGATCTTTCTTCATAGCAGAAGGATCCATCTTCATAGCCTTGTCCATTTTCATGGGCTTGTTCATTTTCATAACTCTGTTGCTTCCAGCAGACTTACCGTATGCTTTTAAAGCAGGGTTCATTTTAAATGCCATAATTTCTTTTTTTTATTAATTAATAGTTACTTAGTGCACAGCTATACTATTACATAGTAAATTCTAAATGTTAAAAGTGTGACAGTTGCCCCTTACTCTTACTCTTTTAATAGGCTAGTGTCACATAAAACTATCGTGGATATATAGGTGAAGTGCAGCCCCTACTCCCTACTACCTCTACTTCCTAGCAAAACGCTTTAATTAGCCCCCAGGGCCCCTTCGTTTTTTTACGATATATCATATTTTTTACGTTTTACTTTACAGTACATATATTACTATTACATTTTTACAAGCTAATTACGTATGCATTTGGATAATATATATGTAAGCAATAAAGCTACACATTAAACAAATAAATATTATGACTAAATTAACAACAAAAAGATTCGTTATCAGAAAAACTCTAATCGGTACTAACACTATCATTACATTCACTAACAAGAAAGGTATTACATATACTTACGATCACGATGCTGTGTACTCAGCTAATCAAGAACACTTTGAAACTATGAATTGTTTCCAACAATATGGTTCTTACACTAACAGTAACAACTTACCTACATTCGCTCGAGCATTCGAAGTTAAGTAATACAAATTAAATACGAGTTATATTGGATAATATAATTGAATATAAATACTAATAAATAATAAATAAATTATGACTACATTAAAAATCTTTAATCTAAAAAACGAATTGATCTACAAAAATGATAACATGGATTGGCGCTTATATTCATACGGTATTGAAAATGCCTATCTTGACTCGGATAATCAAGAGGTATTTGAAAATGAATTACTCAGTGATATATTTGAAGCTGAAAACATACAATCTTCAGAATCATACTACGAGCTAAGTAACGACGATGCTCACACCAAATCACTATACTTCAAAGAATAGTAATACTGATGAGATCTTAATGATCGAAACACTCGGGAACGTGTGTCTATTACAAACTAACTAATACTATTATGGAAATTATACACGATATTACTATACTAATTACACTTGGAATTATTTGTCAATTTATTGAGAATTGTATTGTTCACTCAGAGAAGTGATGGTATACCTCACTACAATTATTATTCACTAAACAATTATACTACTTTTATACAGACTTAATACGACTTACAATGGATAATATATATGAAT
>Ga0209634_1000449_pt1 | contig 32250 bp, 12 predicted proteins | sample LinPmetageLP40_FD_184043 | JGI IMG/M metagenome (GOLD analysis project Ga0209634, IMG submission 184043) | Marine viral communities from the Pacific Ocean - LP-40 (SPAdes) (version 2) | ecosystem: Environmental > Aquatic > Marine > Oceanic | place: Pacific Ocean | collected 2010-08-26 | reverse complement strand
TACCGACAAAGTTGTACCTATATCAATTAACTACCCGTTTTTCTTTAGTCCTATTCAAGATGGTATGGATCGGCCTAAATCAGAACTCGCTTATAGAGTACCTGCGTCTAAGTTTACTAGAAAGAAAATTACAACAAACGAAAAGCTTGAAGACATACAAGGACTAGATACAACTATAGACTGGAAAAACACAGGTGACAATAGCTATGACGGTGAAAAACTACAACTACTAGTACACGATGAGAGTGGTAAGTGGGAAAGACCAGACAATATATTAAACAACTGGAGAGTTACAAAAACTTGTTTACGATTAGGTAGTAGGATCATAGGTAAGTGTATGATGGGATCAACATCTAACGCTTTAGACAAAGGAGGTGATAACTTTAAAAAACTATACAATGCTTCAGACGTTACAAAAAGAAACCGTAATGGACAAACAGCGTCTGGTTTATATTCTCTTTTTATTCCAATGGAATGGAATTATGAAGGTTTCATTGACAAACACGGAGTTCCAGTCTTTGATAATCCAGACCATGATGTCTTCGACCCACACGGAGAGTTAATAGATATAGGCGTAATAGAGAACTGGCAAAATGAAGCTGATGGTTTAAAAGGAGATCAAGATGCTTTAAATGAGTTTTATCGTCAGTTTCCTAGAACAACAGAGCATGCGTTTAGAGACGAGGCCTCTGGAAGTATATTTAACTTAGTCAAGCTTTACGAGCAAATAGATTACAACGAAGAAATGTCTAGAACGCTTGGAGTAACAAGAGGTAACTTTCAGTGGGTTAACGGTATCAAAGACTCTAAAGTTATATTCTACCCAGATGCTAAAGGTAGGTTTAAAACAAGCTGGGTTCCACCTCAAAACTTACAAAACAAAATTGTTGTTAAAAATGGTACTAAGTATCCAGGTAATGAGCATATGGGTTCTTTTGGTTGTGATAGCTATGATATATCAGGAACGGTTGATGGAGTAGGTTCTAAAGGTGCACTTCACGGTTTAACAAAGTTCAGTATGGAAGACGCTCCAGCTAACAGTTTTTTTTTAGAATACTTGTCAAGACCACCAACTGCTGAGATATTTTTTGAAGATGTTTTGATGGCTTTAGTATTCTACGGAATGCCTATACTAGCAGAGAATAATAAACCTCGTTTATTGTATTATCTAAGAAGACGTGGTTATAGAGGTTTTAGTATGAACAGGCCTGATAAATTATGGAATAAATTATCTGTTGCTGAAAAAGAAATAGGTGGAATACCTAATTCTAGTGAAGACATAAAACAAGCTCACGCTGCTGCTATTGAAATGTACATACAAGATCACGTAGGTATAAAACAAGATGGTTCTTTAGGTGATTGTTATTTCAACGAGCTTTTAAACGACTGGTCTAGATTCGATATAAACAAAAGGACAAAACACGATGCTTCTATTAGCTCTGGCTTAGCAATAATGGCTAACAATAGACATTTATACAGACCAAACGCACCATCACAAAAACCTAAACTAAACATAAGTATTGCTAGATATTCAAACAATGGTAATACATCTAAACTAATCAAAGAATAAATATGGCAGAGTCTGTTATAAGAAGTTATTTTCCAAGCCAAGTTGTAAGTGATAGCAAAAAGAAATCCGAAGAATATGGATTAAAAGTTGCTAAAGCTATAGAACAAGAGTGGTTTCATATGGACAGTGGTTCTAATAAGTATAGAACTAACAGTACTAACTTTCACAATCTAAGATTGTACGCTAGAGGCGAGCAGTCTATACAAAAATACAAGGACGAGTTATCTATAAACGGTGATTTGTCCTATCTTAATTTAGACTGGCAACCTGTTCCTATTATATCTAAATTTGTAGATATAGTTGTTAATGGTATTGCAGAAAGAACTTTTGACATAAAAGCTTACTCACAAGATCCTTTTGGTGTTTACAAAAGAACTCAATACATGGAAGGAGTTTTAGAAGACATGAACGCTAAAGCATATAAAACTGGCGTAATGCAAGCGACAGGTATAGATTTGTTTAAAAGTGAAATGGACGAGCTGCCAGAAACACAAGAAGAGCTAGATCTTCACATGGCTCTCACATACAAACAAGCTGTTGAAATAGCGGAAGAACAAGCTATAAACGTTATGTTAGATGGTAATAGATACGAGCTAACTAAAAAAAGGTTTTTTTACGATTTAACAGTTTTAGGTATAGGTGCTGTTAAAACTTCTTTTAACACGTCAGAAGGTATAACAGTTAAATATGTAGATCCTACTGATTTAGTTTACTCTTACACTGACTCTCCTTACTTTGACGACATATACTACGTTGGTGAAGTAAAAACTATACCTTTAAACGAGTTAATAAAAGAGTTTCCAAATCTAACAACATCTGAAATAGAGGACATACAAAAAAACAAAGTAAGCCAACGACAAAACTATAATCAGCAAGGAACTAATTTAAAAGAAGAAGATGGTAACAAAATTCAGGTTTTATATTTTAACTACAAGACGTACAATAATGAGGTTTATAAAGTAAAACAAACCGGTAGTGGTGCTAACAAAGCTATAGAGAAAAATGACGATTTTCAACCTCCTGCAGAAGCTGTTGATTTTGAGAAACTAGAAAGAAAAGTAGAAGTCTTGTACGAAGGAGCTATAATACTTGGTACTAAAAAAATGCTAAAATGGGAACTTGCTAAAAACATGGTTAGACCTAAGAGTGATTTTACAAAGGTTAAGATGAACTATTCAATTGTAGCTCCTAGGATATATAAGGGTAGAATAGAGTCTCTTGTTGGGCGTATAACTGGTTTTGCTGACATGATACAGCTTACGCATTTAAAACTACAACAGGTAATGTCTAGAATGGTTCCAGATGGTATATATTTAGATGCTGATGGATTAGCTGAAATAGACTTGGGCAACGGTACGAATTACAACCCACAAGAAGCGTTAAACATGTTTTTTCAAACGGGTTCTATTATAGGTAGATCTTTTACTTCTGACGGTGATATGAACCCTGGTAAAGTACCTATTCAAGAAATACAATCGGGTAACGGTGGAGCTAAGATGCAAAGTTTGATACAAACTTATAATTACTACATGCAGATGATTAGGGATGTTACTGGTTTAAACGAAGCTAGAGATGGTAGTACTCCTGATAAAAATGCTTTAGTAGGTGTTCAAAAAATGGCAGCAGCTAACTCAAACACTGCTACAAGACACATACTACAATCTGGTTTGTTTTTAACAACTGATGTTGCTGAAAATATATCGCTAAGAGTTTCTGATGTCTTAGAATACTCTCCAACTAGAGATGCTTTTATACAACAAATAGGAGCTCATAATGTGGGTACACTTGAAGATGTAAAAGAATTACACTTATATGATTTTGGTATATTTTTAGAACTAATGCCCGACGAAGAAGAAAAAATGGTTTTAGAAAACAATATACAAATGGCTTTACAACAACAAAACATCGAGCTTGAAGATGCTATTGATCTTAGAGAAATTAAAAATATTAAACTAGCTAACCAACTTCTTAAAATAAGAAGAAAAAAGAAAATGGCTAAAGATCAAGAAATGCAACAGCAAAACATTCAAGCTCAAGCTCAAGCTAATCAACAATCAGCTCAAGCTGCAGCGCAAGCTGACATGCAAAAAGAACAAGCTAAAGTAGCTTCACAAAGTGAGTTAGAAACTTTAAAAGCTCAGTTAGACGCTGAAAGAATGGTTCAAGAAGCTGAAATTAAAAAACAATTAATGCAAATTGAATTCGACTACAACATGCAGCTTAGAAAAGCTGATCAGGAGTTGATGGGTGGAAAAGAATCCCAAAAAGAAGATAGAAAGGACGAAAGAACTAGAATACAAGCAACCCAACAAAGCGAATTAATAGACCAAAGAAATAGTGCAAAAGCACCTAAAAACTTTGAGTCTGCAGGTAATGATACTATAGGTGGCGGTTTTGATTTAGAGTCTTTTGATCCTAGATAACAATTATTAACTATTATTATATTATATTATGGCAAAAAAAGAAAAAGTAGTTGAACAAACTACAAAAGTAAACGTGTCTAAAAAACAAGAAGAGACAGTTACACAAGTAAATATAGACAAACCAATAGAACCAGAAAATGAAACCAAAGAAGAAGTTAAAGAAGATAACCTTGACAACAAGGGAGTGGTTGGAGTCGATGAAAATGCCGATGCCACAAAAGAACAGGAAGAAGTACAACCGGAAGCTGAAACACAAGAAGCTCCAGTATTAGAAGAAATTACTGAAGAAGAAGTTCAAGAGCAAACAGAAGAAATAGCTGATGAGGTTGAAGAAGCTGTTGCTGAAGCTAAAGAAACTGGCAAAGCATTGCCTGAGAATTTACAGAAAGTTGTAGACTTCATGGAAGAAACAGGTGGTACACTAGAAGACTATGTTAATCTTAATCAAGACTTTTCAAGTTATGATGACATGACGGTTCTTAGAGAGTATTACAAACAAACAAAACCTCATTTAACACCAGACGAAATAAACTTCTTAATAGAAGATTCTTTTTTGTTTGATGAAGAGTTAGATGAAGATAGAGATATTAGAAAGAAAAAAATAGCGCTTAAAGAGCAAGTTGCCAGCGCTAAAAGCCACTTAGACGGGCAAAAGTCTAAATACTATGAAAATATCAAAGCTGGTTCTAGGTTAACGCCTGAACAACAGAAGGCAATGAACTTTTTTAATAGGTACAACGAAGAGTCGGAGGAAACTCAAAAAATAGCTGAAAAACAAACTAGAACTTTTTTAAATAAAACTGAAAATGTTTTTAACGATAAATTCAAAGGTTTTGAATATAATGTCGGTGATAAGAAGTATAGGTTTAATGTGAAGAACGCTGATGAGGTTAAAACAACCCAAAGTGATATTAATAATTTTGTCAAGAAGTTCTTGAACAAAAATAATGAAATGTCAGATGCTAAAGGTTATCATAAATCTCTGTTTACAGCAATGAATCCCGATGCTGTTGCTAACCACTTTTATGAACAAGGTAAAGCTGACGCTTTAAAAAACAGCGTCTCTAAGTCCAAAAACATAAGTATGGACCCTAGAAAATCGTTTTCAAACGACAACACTAGCGGACCAAAAGTAAGAGTGCTTAACGATAATTCTCCTAGCTTTAAGTTTAAAATTAAAAACAATAAATAAATTATAAATTTAAAAATTAAAAATTATGGCAATTTCAAACCCTGGTGGTTTATTAAATAGTGTACCTGCTTCACAGAAGGTTGCATTATCAACAAACTACCTAGACCTTTCATCTGGACAAAACGCTGGATGGGGGCAACAATATGTACCAGATCTTATGGAAAAAGAAGCTGAAGTTTTCGGACCGAGAACTATTTCAGGCTTTCTTGCACAAGTAGGAGCTGAAGAGGCTATGACAGCTGACCAAGTAGTTTGGTCTGAGCAGTCAAGACTACATTTATCTTACAAAGGTAATATGTCAGCTGAAGATGTGTTTACAGTTACTTCTGATATAGATGGTAACACAGATGCATCATCAACTTTTGTATCTGCTAACCACGGTGTTAGAGTTAATGATACTGTTCTTATCGCAAATGTAAACGGTGTTTTTAAAGCAATTGTTACTACAATTACAGCTGCCGCTATTACAGTAACAGCTTATGACAATGGTAGAATAGCTCAGTTAACAACTGGTGGGGCAACAACTTTATTAGTTTATGGTTCTGAATACGGAAAAGGAAGTGGTTACTCAGAAAACACTCCAAACACGGTTGCTAAAAGACAGAACAACGCTCACTCTGCTAACGAGCCAGACTTCAAAACTTTTACTAACAAGCCTATTATTATGAAGGATTACTACGAGATCTCAGGATCTGATGCTTCAAAAATTGGTTGGGTAGAAATTTCAACTGAAGGTGGACAAGGTGGTTACTTATGGTACTTAAAAGCTGAGTCTGATACTAGAGCTCGTTTTAATGACTATATTGAAATGGCAATGCTAGAAGCTGTTAAAGGTGATGCATCTAATGCTAATGCTGTTGATACGCACTTAGGACATGCAGGAAGTTCTGTAGGTACTGAAGGTTTATTCGCTGCTATTGAGTCAAGAGGTAATGTTACTACTGGTGTTACTGGTGTTAACGCTGCTACTGACTTAGCTGAATTTGATGCTATCTTAGCAGAATTTGATAAGCAAGGAGCTATTGAAGAGTACATGATGTTTGTGAATAGAGCTACGTCTCTTGCAATGGACGATATGTTAGCTTCAATGAATTCTTACGGTGCTGGTGGTACTTCTTACGGAGTATTTAACAACTCTGAAGATATGGCATTAAACTTAGGTTTCACTGGTTTCAGACGTGGGTCTTACGATTTCTACAAGTCTGACATGAGATACTTAAATGATAAAGCTACAAGAGGTGGTATTAACGCTGCTAACGCTGCAAATGCTATTAGAGGGGTTATGATTCCTGCTGGTACTTCTTCAGTTTATGATCAAACTGTTGGAGCTAGTATGAAAAAACCTTTCCTACATGTAAGATACAGAGCTTCTCAAACTGATGATAGAAGAATGAAGACTTGGACTACTGGTTCAGTTGGAGCTACTACATCTGCTTTAGATGCAATGCAATTACACATGTTAACTGAAAGATGTTTAATTACTCAAGGTGCTAACAATTTCATGTTAATGAAATAAGTACTGTTTATACTAAAGAACCGGGGCTTCGGCCTCGGTCCTTTTATTTTATTAATTTTTATTATATTATATTATGGCAACAAAAACAAAAACAAAAACAAAAGCTTCATACCAGGGAGATCCTGGAGATGAGCATGTAGAAAAAGTAACAGTTAAGGAAACACAAAAACCAAAAGTAAAAGTTGAACCTAAAAAACCAACTTGGCAAATAAAAGATAGGGTTTACAATTTAAAAAGTAACACTAAACCTCTGTCTTATATGTTAAAATCTTCTAGTATATATTGGTTTGACGAAGAAAAAGGTTACGAAAGAGAACTTAAACACACTTCAAATCAAAGAACTCCTTTTGTCGACGAAATGAAAGGTGATGAAAGATTAGATCACATTATATTTAGAAACGGAGCTTTACATGTTCCTAAAGAAAAAACAGTGTTACAAAAACTATTATCTTTATACCACCCTCACAGAGATAATATCTATGAAGAGTATATGCCTGAGGTTGAAGCAGCTGACGAAATAGAAATGTTAGAATTAGAAGCTGACGCAATATTAGCGGCTAGACAAATGGATATTGACATGGCAGAAGCTATTATGAGAGCAGAGATTGGTTCTAAAGTAACACAGATGAGTTCTAAGGAACTTAAAAGAGATTTGTTACTATTTGCTCGTAACAATCCTTTGTTATTATTAGATCTTTTAAATGATGACAACGTTATGTTAAGAAATTTTGGTATTAAAGCTACTGAAATGGGTATATTAAAACTATCTAGTGATCAACGAACTTTTATGTGGGGATCAAATGACAGAAAACTATTAAACGTTCCTTTTGATGAGCATCCATATTCAGCTTTAGCCGCTTGGTTTAAAACTGATGAAGGTATGGAGATATATTCAAATATAGAAAAACAATTAAAGTAAAAACCTTTGTAGAAGCAGTCGCTCTACGGGGCGATTGCAAACTACAAATTAAAAAGAAATTATGGCAGTAAACGTAGATACAATATATCAAAGAGTATTAGCTATCGCTAACAAAGAACAAAGAGGTTATATAACTCCTCAAGAGTTCAATCTATTTGCCAACCAAGCTCAGATGACTATATTTGAGCAATATTTTTATGACATAAATCAGTTTAATAGAACAATAGGTAACACAACACCTTATTCTGATATGCTAGAAATTCTTGATGAAAAATTATCAGAGCTAGCCTGCTCTTTTTATAGTTTAACAGATGGTGTTTACCAAAGCTACGCTTTAGGTACAAAAGGTACAGCTCAACCTCTACCTGCTGATTTATACAGGTTGGGAACAGTTTGGTACTACTGGGATAATGATTATATAGAAGCTGAGTACATGCCACAAAACGAGTTTAGATATTACGCTAACTCTACCTTAGCTAGACCTGCTAACGATCAACCAGTATACACTAGAGATAAAGATGGTATAAAAGTATGGGGTCAAAACACTACAACAGCTCGTGTTATACAAAGAACAACAAATGTTCTTATTGATTACGTTAAAATACCTGGTTACACTACAGAGGCTGTAAACTGGGGTTACACTGAAATAAATGGAGCTGCTTTATATAACAGTACAACATCTAAAAACTTTCAACTTCATGTTTCTGAAGAGGTTGAACTAGTAAACAAAATACTACAACTTGCAGGTGTTGCTATTAAAGACCCTGTTATAGCTCAAACTGGAGCTCAACAAGACGCTATGAAAGTTCAACAAGAAAAAATATAACAAATGGGATTATTCACACAAGAGCACGAAAGGTATTATACTAAAACACAAACACTAAATCAACAAGCTACTGGTTTAACGCAGTTAAGCACTTTTGATTTATTAAACCCGTTACCACCAACAACAAACGATCCTACTATAAATTCTTACAACACGGATATGGTTGTAAAGGTAAATGGTACTGTTATAGCTAATACAAACTATTCCTACATAAAAGGAACACCTCAAATTGTATTTGGTAGAAAAAGATTATCAATAAGAAACGCTGTAGGGGTTGCTGTTGCAGCTGCTGGAGGTACATACGCTGTTACAGGTACAGCAATTGGTGATGTTGCTGGTTCTGTTATAACTCTTGCTGCTGAAAACACAACTATACAAGTTGGAGATATAATTGCAGTTACTAATGCAAGTAACTCTAGTAGCTTTAGTACAACCTCAACTGCTAATGGAGCTGGTCTTGCTGTGTCAACAACTGAGAATATATCTATATATAAAATTGCTGACGACAATATAACTGTAACTTTAAATAAACCTGTTAGAATAGAAAACGGAGCATATTTTTACACATTTAAGTATAGTTGGATAAGTGATATAACAAACACTTCTACTACAAATTACAGTTCAAATCACATACCTACAACTCAAGTAGCTACTCAAGTTCCTCCTGGAGCTAAGATAGAAATAATAAACTCTCACAATAACGAGACAGGTAACTATCAAAACATATCATTAAAAGAAATTATAAACAACTTCATGGTTGCCTATGTTGGTCATGGTAAAATTATACCTAAAATAAAAAGATCTGACGTTGCTTATCACGCTAGAAGAGCTCAACAAGAGCTAAGCTATGATACTTATAGATCTTCTAAGTCTCAAGAAATTGAAATCTCACCATCTTTAACTATGCTAATGCCTCATGACTATGTTAACTATGTTAAGCTTTCTTGGTGTGACACAACTGGAATAGAGCATGTTTTATATCCTGCTGCAAAAACGAGCAACCCAACAGCTATAACCCAAGACTCTAACGGTGCCTACACCTACAACACTGATGGTAGTTTAATAACTACAGACTCTGACACGTTAGCTAAATATAAAGGTTTAAATGTAAACGAGACTACAACTAATGATTATAATTATGATAATGATTTTTATGATTTAAACCTAGGTCAAAGATATGGTTCTGACCCAGTTCACACTCAAATAAATGGATCTTTTTACATTGACAGTAATAAAGGTAATATTCATTTTAGTTCAAACATGAATGGTAGAACTGTTACTCTAAAATACCTTAGTGATTCAATGGGAACTTTAGATGAGATGGTTGTTCATAAATACGCTGAAGAAGCTATGTTAAAGTGTATAGCATACGCTGTTATATCCTCTATGATTAACGTGCAGGAGTATTTAGTAAGAAGAATTAAGAAAGAAAGGTTTGCAGCTGTTAGAACGGCTAAGTTAAGATTGTCAAATTTAAAAATAGAAGAACTTACTCAAAACATGAGAGGTAAGTCTAAGCAAATAAAACACTAACATATGCCAGAGATTAAAAACAATTTCACGTCGGGGAAGATGAACAAAGACCTTGACGAGAGAATACTGCCTAAGAATGAATATAGAGATGCGCTGAATATTGATATTGCTACTACAGAAGGTAGTGATATTGGATCAGCGCAAAATTCATATGGTAATGTTAAGGTATCGTCTATTGGTATAGCTGGAGCTAAGTGTGTGGGTAGTGTTTTAAATCCTGAAAACCAAAAAATAATATGGTTTGTATCTGGAACTAGTGTAGACGCTATAGCAGAGTATGATCAGTCAACACAACAAGTAGAACCTATACTAGTGGATAACCACGGTGGTGGAGTTTCTTTTTTAAATTTTAGTGATGAGTATTTAATAACAGGAGCAAACACTATTGATGGTATGTTGTTTTGGACAGATGGTAATAGTGAGCCAAAAAAGATTAATATAGATAGATTTAAAAAAGGAGTTGCAACAAGTGATGTGTGGACAACAACTTTTAAGTTTGTAGACGCTAACAATATAGTAACATCAAACAATGTTTTAGAAGAAGACATAACAGTGGTTAAACAATATCCTTTAGATGCGCCAACTTTAGCTCTTTTTAGAGATATAGCTGGAACTGGAGACCCTAGTTCTTGTACGGTTTCTGTACCTACTAATACTTCTTACACTTCTTGGGGAGCTATATTTGGAGCTGGATCAACTGATTCAGTAGAGTATTACAATAAAACATTTTTAAGAACTTTGCATGGTGCGGTTATTAGCACAACAGTTCAGTTTAATAATAGTGATGATGGTGGTAACGTGAGTGGTAGCACTTACTGGGACAATGTTGTTGTAGGAATGACTTTAACTAATCAAGACGGTAAAGCTATTAAAAACCCAGTTAACGGGGCTGCTATTGGAGTAACAGCTAAAAATGATTCTAACCATACACTTACTGTTTCTGCAAATCCATCGTTTGTTGTTTCTGGAGTTACTCTTGTTATTAATGACGCTACAATTGTGCACTCGGCTGATTCTAAAGTTATTGAAGGTATGTTTGTTACTGGTACTGGTATTCCAGCTGGTGCTTATGTTTCATCTGTAACAAACACTACAACTTTTGAACTTTCCTCTGCCAGTGTTTCAGCCGCTTACACAGGTGGATCTTTAACTTTTACACCTTTAGGAGATAACACTATAATTGGTGCTAGATGGTCTTTAGAGCCTCAAAGAAACGAATCATTTTGGAAATATGTTGATATTAACAATGCTCTTAAGTTAAAACCAGAAGGCACAACATCAAATAGCAACTTGTTAAACGAAGATGGTAATACTGTTTTTGATGTTAATTCTAGAACTATAAGAGTTCAAAAAATAGTTTTTAACCCAAGACCTAACTTTATAGAAAACGATGTTGTTATTTTGTCCGCACCAAATACTTTAACTACAGCTAGTGCAAGCGACGAGGTTAGTATTAGAATAAGACTTTTGTCAGAAGATATTTGGAATGATCCTGTTCATTCTAATCAATACAGAAAAGTTTTTGACTTTAAAATACTATCTATAGACGAAGATATTTTAGCAATGGATAATACAGATCTTAAAAATTGGAATGCTAAAAGAGAGACTAGCACTTCTATATTTGAAGATAAGTTTCCAAGATTTGCTTACAGATGGAAATATACCGACGGAGAATATTCTTGTGTTTCTGCTTTTTCAGAAATAGCATTTTTACCAACAGAAGAAGGTTATAGTTTTGACTCTGCGCTAGGGGCTAATACAAACATAGTAAATACTGTGAGTAAAGTGGTTTTAAGTGATTTTGACACAACACCTCAAGATGTTGTTAGTTTAGATGTTTTAATTAAATTTTCAGACAATCAAAGTATATACAAATACAAAACAGTAGATAGCACAGAACTACCATCACTAACTACATTTGAAGTTACTTCTGATCAGATACACGCAATGCTTCCTAGCAACCAACTATTAAGACCTTACGATAATGTACCTAAAAAAGCTAAAGCTCAAGAGATAACAGCTAACAGGCTTCTATATGCTAATTACACTAATCAATATACTATAGACGAAGAGCCTAGATTTGAGCTTTCGTTAGAGTCATCAACTATGGAGGCTAAGCAAGCTTTGAAATCTGTTAAATCACTAAGAACATATCAGCTTGGAGCTTCTTTGTTAGATAAGTTTGGTAGACAAACGCCCGTGTACTCACAGTCAGATACATGTGTTATAACTCTTAGTCAAGAGGAATCTTTTACTGCTAATAACTTTTTTGTTACAAATGATTTTGTTTATCCAGACTGGGCAACTCACATAAAGCATTACATAAAAGAGCCTAAAGGAGAGTTTTACAATATAACTATGGATAGGATATATGAAGCTGAAACAGAGGATTTTGTTTGGATTTCTTTTCCTTCTAGTGACGTTAATAAAGTTTCCGAAGGAGATGAAATTGTTTTGAAAAAAGCACATGACACTAGCGAACCAATACTACCTATTCCAAGAACAATAAAATACAAAATTATAGCAAAAGAGTCAAATGCTCCTGATGTTATAAAAACTAGAAGAAATCTTATAGGAAGACTAGAAAACCAATTGTTCGCTACGACTGGAGATACTAGTACTGGATACCCTGTAGAAGGAGGTATAATTATAAGGCTAAGAGGTGATGGAGGTATTGCAACAAATTCTTCTTTATCTAGTATTGCAGACGCAAACTCTTCAGATAGATATGTTAGGATTGGCTCTTATAAGAAAAATACTGTTTCTGCTTTTTACGAAGTTGAAAGTATATCAAAAGTAGACTCTAATAACGACAGTGATTTTGCCGATGACCAAGATTACTTTGAAGTGTTACTTAAAAAACCTTTTGGTAGTGATATAAACTTTGTAGGAACAGCGCCTGGAGGAGCTGGTAGAACTGAGTATTTTGAATTATATGAACAAGAGTTAAAAGAGTACGACGAAGAGTTTCAAGGAAGGTTTTTTGTTAAAGTTCTTAAAGATGATTATTTAACAGAGAATGTAACAACAGTTCTAGGTGCTGATGGAACAAACTATGGTATAATATCAACACAGCCTACTTACTGGATTCAAAACGTTTATACAAAAGAAGGTTCAAACGAAGAGACTGGTTTTGGAGACAACGCAGCAAACTCTAATGTCCATGGTAACATGGGTGCTGATTTTCTAAAAACTTATGATTGGCCTAGCCACACAACTATTCAAGTTAACGGTAGTAGTGCTTCAGATCAAACAGTTGTACCTTTAGATAGTGTTGCTGGTATTGCCGTTGGAAATCAACTTCAAAGATTTGTTATACCTCAAATGGGTACTCCTTCACAGGGAACTTGGCAATATTTTTCAACAAACTCTAGTGGAGTTCCAACAACTGGCATTTTTGTTACAGACGTTGACTCCTCAGCTTCGCCACCTACTATTACTTTGTCAAACCTTATTGATTATGATGATAATCAAAATTTCAGATGTAAGTATCAAGAAAGATTATCAGATGATTTAAATATTTGGGCGGAAGATGGTGATGATCCAGACATTTGGGTTTCAGGAACAATGAAAAACTACTGGCCTTATCGAGGTCGCTTAGAAAATTTAGTTTATCACAATGGGCAGTTAGTAGGTCCACAAAGATGGGCTATTGATCAAGCGTGGAGTTGGTTTCAAGGTGAAACAGGCTCTGAAGGTGACGGTATAGGTGCTAGTGGTTTTCCAACTGGAAAAAGATCTATGGGTAATGGTTTTGTAACTGGATCAACTGTTTGTGACTTTAGAATATTCAATATAGGTCCAAGACTAACTGGCTATACGTTTCATGGTGAAACAGGTCCTAGTAGACAGCATTTAACTGAAAACTTTACTTTGTTTCAAAAGCTTAAAAAACCAGGAACAATTTTTAGGTGGACAAACGATCCTACTAACACTGTTTATACTGTTGAAAAAGCCTGGATGGTTGATATAAACAATCATACAAATGTTAGTACTGATACTCGTTTTTCACAAAGACACAACCAAGGCGTTAAGTTTCATTTAGAATTAGACACTCCTATAGCTTGGTCTCCTTGTCAAAGATATTACGACGAGGCTACCGAAGGTAATAGTGGTTCAGTAGCAAACCCTGGTAAAATAAAACCTTATTATGGTACTCAAAGCTCTTCTGCTTTAGCTAACAGTTCTGAATTACAAATTTTACAGCCAGTAACAGAAGGACAAACTTTTAACAGTGACAGTCCTGCTGTTTTTGAAGTTTTACCAAAAGAATCTAGCGATTTAAACCTTTACTACGAAACTCCAAAATCTTCCCTAATACTTAGAGACAATATGTATGTGGAAAGAAACGTTATAAAACCTAATGGAAGTATAGACACAAACGTTTTCGCGGCTGACAGCCAAATAACAATTGTTGATAGTGCTTTTATGCAACCTGCTTTTTATATAAAAGGAGATTCTCCATTTTCTGAACAAGTTAAAGAAGTTGAAGGTGGGTCTTATGTTACTGTTTTTACAAAAGATTCTAACGGAAACACTAAATTCAAGCAAAAACTTCTAATAAAAACTAGTGTTCCAGCCCCAGGCACTTCGCCACCTGATAGTGCTGATGATGGAGGTAGTTTTGGGCCTACTACTAGACAAAACTTTTATTATAAAGTTCCTTTGTATTGGTACAATTGTTTCACTTATGGCAACGGTGTTGAATCAAATAGAATACAAGACGCTTTTAATGAGCCAACTATGGATAAAGGGCCTAGAGTTTCAACAACTTTTATGGGTCAATATGAAGAAGAAACAAAACCTAATGGAATTATTTTTTCAGGCATATATAATGGTGCTAGCTCTATAAACAACCTTAACCAGTTTATAATGGCAGAAGGTATAACAAAAGACTTAAATCCTTCTTATGGTTCTATTCAGAAACTTTTCACAAGAAATACTAATGTTATAGCTTTTTGCGAAAATAAAACTTTAAAAATATTAGCAAATAAAGATGCTATTTTTAATGCTGATGGTAAACCTCAACTAACAGCAAATAGCGCTGTGCTTGGTCAAACAGTTCCTTTTGCTGGGGAGTTTGGTATATCTAAAAACCCAGAATCATTTGCATCATATGGTTATAGAGTTTACTACACGGATAAAAATAGAAATGCAGTTATGAGACTGTCAAACGATGGTATAACAAATATATCAGAGAAAGGTATGTCAACGTTTTTTAAAGAAAATTTATCTAATGCTGATAGTATAGTAGGTACTTTTGATGAAGACAAAGATACTTACAACGTTACGTTAAACAAAAAAACTGTTAGCTTTTCAGAATCAGTTGGTGGTTGGACAAGTTTAAAATCATTTTTACCAGAAGCAGGTTTTTCTGTTAGTGGTGATTATTATACAATTTATAACGGAGAACTGTACCAGCACAATGCTAATTTATTAAGAAACTTTTTTTACGGTGTTCAGTATGAATCTTCTGTTAAACTTATATTTAACGATGAGCCTTCTGTAATAAAAAACTTTAATACACTAAACTATGAGGGAACAACTTCTAGAGTTTACGACAACCAAGAGGACGATGTTATATTAACGTCTAACGGTTGGTATGCAAGTTCTGTAGAAACTAGTAGTCAGTCTGGTCAAGTTGTTCAGTTTAAAGAAAAGGAAGGTAAATGGTTCAATAATATTATTGGCGTTAAAACAACTGATGCTAACGTAGATACTAAAGAATTTACAATGCAAGGTTTAGGTGTTATACCTGCTAGCGGAGTAGCTGTTGGTGACGGAACTCATGTTAATAGGTATACTCACTCAGTATCAGCTTACTCTCCAGAAAGTCCAGACCCAACAGTTACTGTTATTGGCGCAACTTACGGCGGACAAAACTCTGTAGGTCTTTACCCAACTAGTGAAAGTGGTAACCCTTCTGCAGCTGGAGCAACTCACGTTAACACTGGGTTTACGCCAACAGATGCTGATACTATTGTTGGTACATCTGTTACTGGAGTTAGTTACTTAAGAAATATTTGCAACAATTTAATAGTTGGTGAAACTTACACTATATCTGCAAGTATAACAATAAACGCAAATCCAGCAGATAAATCAGTAGGTTTTGGAGGTGGTGGACTACCTCAGAGTGGTCCAAGAATAAAAGAAACAGGTCTTATATCACACACTTGGACAGTTACAAAAACTAGCGGCATATACCTGTTTAAAGGAGCTAGAATGGTTTGCACCATAGATAATATATCTATAATAGTAACACCTCAGTCTCAACCAAGATACCCTAAGTTTAGAATAAACACATCGTCTATTGACAGCACAAACACTGTGTTTAAGACATCTACAACTAACGCTGCTGCAACAATAAATAATGATGGGTACAACGGTGGTAACGACAAGGTTGTTTTTTATGTTCACCCGTTGGTTGTTAACGGAGCTAAATGGGCGGTGCAAAGTAGTGGTATAACGGTTACACAACCAGTTGACCCACAAAATCTTCTTCGAGCAGTTACTAAAACTGATGGTTACATTAACAATGGAGCGTGGTCGTCTAGCAATAGCTACCAGGGCAGCCACTCTAATGTTGTTAAAGTAGAAGTTGGTATAGTAGGTACAATGCCATCTTGGCACATAGAATCTATATTAAAATTTGTAGTAGTACCAACTTTAACACAATCATAACATGGCAGGAACAATTAAAACATCAAAACTAAACTGTACAGAAAACTCTGGCTCAACTTTTACGTTAACTGGAGTTCCTTTAGCAACAGCTACTTTGTTTACTAAAACATTCACCGTGGTGTCTGGACACGTGTTTAATAAGGCTCCTTCTATAAATTTAAACAGTGTTAGTGATAAAAATAGTTACACCGTAGTGGTGAATGACACTGGCTCTATAGCTGGTAAAAACTTAACCGTAAGGTCTTTTGTTGTTAAGTATAAATACCCTTTAAAACCCGTGAGTAGTGACGTTATAACTTTTATAGCTAGAGCAGATCTTGATATAGCTAATTCTGTGGGTAAAATATATAAATATAATTTTAATGAAAAATGGGTTAGAGCAGCTGGTGAGACAAGGCTTTTAACTATATACGGTGATGAGGCTGACGCTAACAACGCAGCGGCTAGTTTAACTCTTGATTTTAAAAGGGGCAACACGTCTATAAGAGTTGCTCCTGATGGAACTACAGGTTCTGGAACTGTAAACATACCAGTAGGTGGAGTTTATGAAGAAAATATAATTTTTCCAAGAAGAGATTCTAACGCTTCTTACTCAGTAGTTTTAACACAAAGAGCTAGTAACTCATTTTTAACGTTGCCAACTCCGGAAACTATATCATTAAATCAATACATAAATCCTACTATAACAGCTCAGATAATTGAAAGTGGTTCAGATTTTTTAGTAGCAGGATTACCTATAACACTTAAAGCAGAACCTTTCTCAACACCTGGTAAAGGAAAATCAATAGACTGGACTATAACGGCTCAATCAGCAACCGTACCGTTAAAATATGTTGGAGTTTTTAACAGGTCTGATTTTTCAGGATCAAACTATAGAAACGGAACTAAAAGACTTTCTGGTGGTAGTATATTAGATATAAACTCTCTAAGCGTTGAGATATACCCAAAACAAACAGGTGTAACAACAGGAAACACTGCTACTACTACTGTAACTTTAAACGCTGTAAACAACAGTATAGTAAAAGGAATGAGAGTTTCTGGAAGTGGTATTTCAAAAACAGGCGCAATATCTCCACTTGTTACTAGTGTTTCTGGTGCCGTTATCACACTTAGTGTTACACCGGGCAGTACTATATCTAGTGGCACTACTTTAACTTTTCACTCAGCTGCCCACGTTTACGGGGAGGTTGAGTTTGTAAAAATAGGTACAGCAAACGCTACTTGCGATTTAAACGCTGCTAACATTATAGGTATAAATCAACCTCCAGTGCCTTCTTTTACTGGCACTACTACAATATCATCTGAAGAAGCTAGTAACTTTACAACTATGACTCTAGCTGCTTCTGACCCTGAGGGTGATGCTATAACTTTTGTTGTTACCGTAATGCCTCAACACGGTATATTTAAATATACTGATGTTCAAAACAACGTTATAACTGTTACTTGTTCTGGGCAAACTCTTTCAAGTAATAATACAATACACGCTGGCACAAGAACAGTACAATACAAACCAGCAGATGGTAACAGTAACAATACCTCGTTCCAGTACACTACCGCTGACCCGTACAATACTGCTGTTTCTACAACAATAACACTTAATATATTAGCATAATGCCTAGAATAGATATAAAACTACCACTACCAGTTAATCCTTCTTTAACAGCAAAAGCATATACTATAGCTAGTGCTTCTGAAGACGTGCCAGATTCTGGTGCTTGGGACATTGTTTACTTTTCTAAGGTTAACTTTAGTACTGGTGAGCAGGTAGGTGAGGTGGTGAGGTTAGGTGAGTGTATAGCATTGACAAATCCTAGCGCTGAAGATGAAATAACAACGTATACTATAGGTGTGCAAACAACAGGCACAGAACTACTGCCTATTGCAGGTGACTATGTGTTTTTTGGTAAAGATACTAAAATAAACACTTCTGGTCTAAAAGGGTATTATGCTGAGGTTGAAATGAAAAACGACTCAAACTCTCAGGCAGAGCTTTTTTCAGTTAGCTCAGAAATATCAATGAGTAGTAAATAAGACAAAATAAGTGTAATTATAATACAAAGAAATTAACATGATAGAATCAATTATAGAATTTATTATTAGCATATTCACGTACAAGGCTAATGCCAACTTTGCTTACCTGGATCCAGTGACATCAAAATTATTGATATCAGCAGGTATTCAGGTGGCTGGATCTTTATTTGGTAGAAAAAAACGAAGAAGAGAGCTTAAAGCTGCTAATGCTGAAAGAAAAGAAATGAAACAACAGTATATGAATATGGATTTTAGTAACCCATATAAAGATCTTGAAAATCCATACGACAACATGGAAAACCCTATGGAAGATTTAACTGTAAATCTTAAGCAGGCTCAGTTTAAATCTGACCAACAAGCGCAACAACAGGTAAACACTATGGATATGTTAAGAGGAGCCGCTGGTTCTTCTGGCGTAGCAGGTCTAGCTCAAACTATGTTAAACCAAAAGGTTAAAAAAGGACAAGAGGCATCTGCTTCTATAGGTCTTCAAGAAGCTGCAAATCAAAAACTAGCAGCTCAAGGCCAAATGAAAATTGACGGGTTAAGAGCAGGTGCTGAGTTTAAAAATCAATTATACGAAGCTAGAGGGGAAAGAGAAAGTCAAAAACTAGAACAGCAAAGAACAGAGACTTTATACGGTATGTCAATGCAAAGAGCTACTGCAGCAAAAAATGCTAAAACAGCAGCTACAAAAGCTTTAATAGGTGGTGTTGGTAGCGCTTTAACTGGTTATGCAGGTACCCAAACTGGTTCTGACAATATTAACAGGTTGTTTAGTGGTAAAGGTAAGTATTCCTGGCAAGGTGATGATAAAATAATATAAATAAGAAATATGGCAAACACAAGTTTATTAAATGCAAATGCTGCTCTAGTACAAGCTAACAGTTACGATCCAGCTTCTGAGATTGTAAGTCAGTTTGGTAACGTAATGAAAGCTGAAAATGACTTTAGAGTAAAGTTAAACGAAGAAGCTACAGAAGCTTCTGAAAACCTAGCTGTAGATGCGGTTGGTATTGATAATATGTCTGAAGAAGCTCAAGCATTTATGTACGGAGAGCTTGACGCTCATGGAATGAAGATAGCAAAAGCTAGAAGAGCTGGAGACAAAAACCTAGTTAGAAAGCTTGAAACGGAGGGTGCAAACTTAATAGCAACTCAAAATGAAATAGGTAGCTTATTAAAAGACCATGCTGAAAATAAACTTCAAGGAAACTACTCAGGTAGTGCTGATCAAACACTAATGGACATGTTAATTACTAAAAAATACACTTTAGTAAGAGAAGAAGCAGAAGGTCCTAATAAAGGTAAAATTAAAATAAAGTTTAACATGCAAGAGGATCATGATTTTACAGCTCAGTATTCAGATCCTGTAAAGCAAGAAGAAGAAATTAGTAGAATACAAAGCGAAATACAAGAAGCTAAGGATAACGGTACAGAGGCAGACGTTGCTGTTCTTGAAAAAGAACTTGAAAGCATTAAAGGAAAAGGCTATGAAAACGATCTTCAAAACGAAGGAGTTTTTATATCTGACTTAGACAAACACATAAGAGTTAAAAATGATGCTCAAGCTGACGAATACACTGGACTTCTAAACAACCTTGCTAAAAATTCTAATAAAGGAATGGAGTTTTCAGCTGATGAAAATGAAACTAAAAAAATTATTAAAAATGTTGTTAACTCAACCGACAACCTTCAAACGGCTATTTATGATGACAGCTTTTCTCAAGACGGTAAAACATTAGCCGTATTGTGGGCTGAAGACCTAAAAGCTGGAAACATAAAGGTTGAAAACAAAGAAGGAGAAATGGTTACTTTAGACCCTAATGAAAACCCTAACTCTTATTTAAGATCAAGTGGTTCTAAATACAAAGACTATGAAAGCAGTTTAAAAAAATGGACAGAAGACAAGCTTTTACAAGGAGCCAAAAACCATCACAAAGCAAATAATCAAGAGGACAATAATTTAAACACTGAAGCTGAAAAAAGATCTAATGCAGCTGTTAGTAAGGTTGATGATTTTATGGCTTCATCTGGAGATTTTAGTGACACTGGCGTTGTACCTAGCGCTAGTTCTATGATAAACTTACAAAACGAAACAACAAAAGTTGTTTGGGAAACAGACGGAGATAATAAAATAGTAGAACCTAGAAGGTGGTCTATTCAAAAATGGACAAATGGAGCTTGGACGGAAAAACATAACTTATCGTTTGATGATACACCTGATGACGTGTTAAGTAATATATTTAAAAGAGAGTTAGGTGCTAACCAATAAAGCTAACGTATGGCAATAGGAAAAAGAAATGTTTCAGGAAGTCGTTTAAATAAAGATGCTTATATAGCTATGTTAGCCTTAAAGGACTATGGTTATGACGGTGATTATATGATCACTAGCATGCAACGTTCTGCTAGTGAAAACGAAGGCGTTGGAGGAGTTAAAGACTCATTACATAGGCATGGTAACGCTTGTGATTTTGGTGTTAAAGAACTTTTAGATGGTAGTGGTGATAATGAATCTACTGCTTTTATGAAATGGTTTGGTAGTAAGCAAGGAAAAAAATGGAAAAAAGATTTTAATGTTTTTTATAAAGATGAAACTAATAAACCAGGAGCTGCGCATCATCATTTTGGTTTTAGAGGCGCTAAAAACCAGACTAATATTAAAAACTACGAGACGTACGATGCGTTGTACAACTCTAAGAAAAACACTGAAGGTGATAATGTAGGTTTAGTTGAAATTGGAAATAGTAGTGTTAATTCAGAAAGTTTTGAAATAGATCCTTTTGAAATACCATCAAGTGGTGTTGCAACTTCTGGAGGTAATCTTATGACTGACATAGATGGTAATATTATAAACCCTGGTACAAGTAACCAAGGAACTAGTGGTACATCCACTACAACGGGCCAACAAACTACTGGAACTATTGCACAAGATCCAACTACAGGTACAATAATAACAAATGAACAAGTTGTTACTAATAATACTAATAATACTAATAACGAAGAAGTAGTTGTTGAAGGTTCAGGAACAGCTAGTGTTGATGGGGGTTCAGGAACTGGAACAGCTAGTGTTGATGGGGGTTCAGGAACTGGAACAGAAGGTAATGATGAGCATAATTTATCTTACGAGGAAAGATCTAGAATTTTGCAAGGCGAAACTTTAGAAGACATATTAAATGAAAGAGAAAAACGTAAAAAAAATCCTTACAATATTAACACTGGACCTGATGATGTTAAAGCTACAGATACAATACCTACACCTGACCCGTTAAGTGATGAAGATCAAAAAATAGAAGTTGAAAGACGTAAGTTTGAAAGTCTTACTCCACAAGAAAAAATCGATAAACTTTATCTTGATTACAGAGACTCTTTTAGTCAGATAGATAGTGATTTGATAGGTAGAAATCCAGACGAAAACAAAGAGGGTATCTCAGGACCTGAAGATGATTACGATAGAGCTATTACTGAAAGTGAAAATGAAGATGGTTATTTGTCCAAAGAAGAGTGGTACAATTTAAATAAAGAAAACAAAACTTTACCAAAAGGTACTTACGAGCTTTATAAAGCCAAGCCTGAAATGGTGGAGGTTATAGGTAAAGATGGTAGACCGTATGTTACACACCCCATAGGACCTGATGATGGTGGAGTTGAGTTTGAGCTTGATACACTTCAAAACCCTGAAGATATTAATCTAGATTTAGGTCCAAAAACTCTAGAAGTACCTAATTATAATGGCACAAAGCCAGAAGACGAAAGCAATTCAAAAGAAAATTTTAACAACAATCCTGTAAAAAATGATACAAACGCAGTTGTGTTTAGACTTCCAACAGAGCAAGAGTCAAACCAAAACAATCCTTACTATGATCCTTCTACAGGTATAGTAGATCAAGATCAAATAAATAAAGACAATAACACTATTATTGTTGACGAGAAAAATAGGACAATGCTAAAAGGTCCTAATGACCCAAGTTCTGATGATTTTGCCCAAAACAACATAGATAAAAGAATAGAAAATGATCTTGCTGAATTAAATAAATCTATTGAGGATTTAGAAACAAAGTCAGGTGTTAAGTACGAAGAGGGCAAATACAAAGCTGTTAATTTAGGTGTTGAAAAAAGTATTTTTGGTGGAGATGTTGGTTCGGTTATAAGTATAAACGGTGTACAACAACACATTGGAGACCCTAAAAACACTGCTGTAACTCAAGAGCAAGGTGTTGTTAAACAAGAAGCTTATATATACGGACCTAAGCATAAAAATTATGTTGAGGGAAGCATAAATATTGCATCTCCAGATGATGCTAAATTGTTTAAGGCTCAGCTTTGGATGTCAAACTTTGACCAAAGTAAAAGAGATTTTTTCAAATCAATACTAACAGATAAAGAAAGAAGCATAGCTAAAGCAGAAGGAATGACTGCTTACAAAGCTAGAAAAAACGCTGAGTTTCAAAACTATCAACTAGGTATTGGTAAAGGCAGGTTTGATAAAAATACAAACAACTTAATAAAAAATAACAACGACGGTATTGATTACGACGTTTTAGATTACAATGCTTATAGTGTAAACAACGCTATATCTCAAAGTAAAAGATTTAATTCTGACCTTGAGACCAAGCAGTCTTCTTTGATATCTGAAATGGAAAAAGATTTAGAGGGAAAAATTGAAAAATCAAGAGCTGGTATTGAGGAGTATTTATTAAAAGAATTTAGAAAAGCAGCTGACCTTGGTAGATTTGACAACTACACTCAAAACGAAATACAACAATGGTACTACAGCGCTGCTAACGACTTGCTTAGAGGTACTCAGGAAAAAGAAGCCGCAAAGTTTAACGATAGGTTTCAAGCACACATGAAAGAGTGGGTAGAGTCTTACGCTCCACCTAAGCTTATATCGTCAGAAACTTATGACGCTGTTAATACTCTTTTAGAAAGTATAAACTTTAAGTTTATGCCTTCTGACTACAAGCGTAATGTTTTAGACAACGTTTGGGTTAACGCTGAAAAGGCTTTAATGGAAGAAAAAGTTAAGAGTGAAGTTATTTCTCAAATGAAAGATGAGTTTTACGGTAAGTATTATGGTGAAATAGCTATTGATGCTAAAGGTAATATGACGCCTTTTGCCATAGAAGACTTTGCTAACAACGCTCTTGAGATGGGTATTGAAGAAGACTATGAAAAACTTATTAGAACTAAAAACAGAACTGAAGATCAAAACGAAGAAATTAAAGCTCTTAGGTGGACAATAAGTTTTGCTAAAAAAATACAAGATAACAACGCTAAAGATGTTAAAAACAAAGACTGGGCAAGTAACTTTAGAACAGCTTTTTCAAATAAAATGGGTATTGAAACTGTGCCTTTTATAGGTTTTGCTCATCAAATAATGCAATCATACAGTTTGTACGAGCTTAGCAAGAAAGATCCTAAAGATTTAACTGAGACTGAAAAAACTCAAATGGATATGTTTGCTTTAAAAAACCAGCACAATCAAATACTAAGTGATTTATCCGCAGGTTATAGACAAGGTGGTATGCTTGCTGACATGATACCTTATGTAGGTGAGTTTATAATAACGTCACCGGCGTTTACAGCTACTAGATCATTTGTTAAAAAAGGTATAACTAGAAAACTTAACCAAACCGTGTTAGCAAAAATAAAATATGCTAGCGTTAAAAATCAAGGAATGGGTGCTATAAAAAGAAGAGTTAGTAGAGGTGTTGATCTCACTGCTTTTGTAGCTGGTACTTTTGCGCAGACTTTAGCTAACCCACAACAGTACATTAAACACTTTGTGGACAACATGACTGATGAAATGAAGTTTATGCACACCACAGATGGTGATGAGTTAATAGACTTTTTAGACGGTGTTGCTACAGATCCTGATAAGTATGGTAAAATAGAGTTTGGTGCAAGGTTTGATAAAGGTACTGGCATGGGTAAATTTGAAGCTGCTGGTAAAGCAGTTGGTATAACTTGGGCTGAGTTTGGTACTGAAAGATTAGGACAAATGATACCTATGTTTGGAAAGTATTTTAAAAAGAAGCTACCATTTAAACAGCAAGAGCTTTTCAAAAGAATATCTCTTAGTTATTATTTAAACAAAAGAGGGTTGGGTGCTTTAAACTCTGGTAAAGCTCTTAAATCTTTAAAGAAAAACATGTCTTGGGATGGTGTTATTGGTGAGGTGTTTGAAGAGATGATAAACTTACCACTTTCCAATATGATAATGGGTAAACCTCTTAATGAAAATTTTGACTCTAAGTTTGTTGGAGACATGTTTGCTATCACTGGTATAGCTCAAATTGCTTTTGGTGGCTTAGGAGTTGCTGCAAACCTTTACACTGGTAACAAAACTGGTGTTATGCAAATAGGTTATCAAGACTATGATAGCTTTCAAGAGTTTCAAGATGACTTAAAAGAAAAAATTAAAAAAGGAACTTTAGGTGATCAAAAAGTTAAAGTAACTGGCAGTTTTCAAAAGTTTATTATTACTGAAAAAATGTTAAAAGATGGTGATGCAATTGATAATTTTGATAGAACTGAGTATGACAAAGCTATTGAGGATAGACAAGCAAGAAGAGAAATAGAAATACTAAACAAGTTAGATTCTGGAGATAGAAAAAGTGTTTTAGAAATAAACAGAAGAATAGACGAGCTTAAAAGAGATCTTAGAGGTTATGATTTTGAAACAGATAAAGATAAAATAAATAAAATTCAAAATGAAATTGGAGAGTTAAGAAGTAAGAAAGGAGCTTTAATACAAGACGTTGTAAAACAAATTGTAAAAAAAGATGTTAAAAAAGCTCAAAAAATGGCCGATAAAATATACGGTAAAAACAAAGTTATTATTTCTGAGCTAGAAACAGAAGACGCTGTTAAAGAACAAGCTTATTTAGAGGTTATGAATAAAATGGGCTACGACATGGATCTTGTGGAGGTTACAGCTAAGAAAAAGAAAGTTAAAGGAAGAACTGTTTATAGCGTTAAGTTTAACGGTAAGTCGTTAGAAAAAAGCTCAATGTCTGAGGTTGAAAATGTTGTTAAAGATTATCTTGCTTCGGATGGTTTTGTTAGTGATATAGATGGTCATGTTTATATAAATACTGGCGTTGCTTCAAGCAGTGGTGCTATTAACGTTGTTGCTCATGAAATGTTACACAAGGTGTTGGAAAAAACGCTTAATGAAAAGCCAGAACTAAGAGAAGCTATAGCAGATGCTTTAGGTGCTGAGCTAGATAAATTAGGCGCTCAAATTGTTTCTTCAGAAATGCAAGAAAGAATGGCTTTATACTTTGAATCTTCTAAAGAAATGCAGTCTGAAGAAAAGATAAATTTGTTTTTAGATGCTTTAAGAGCTGGTGACATAAGTATGGACCAAACAACATCTAGTAGAATTGGTGATCTTATAAGCAGAGCTCTTGCTTATCTTGGTATAAATGCTAGGTTTGGTAAAGGTTCTGACGTTGTACAGTTTTTGAAAAACTTTGAATATCAATTTAAAACGGCAACAGTATCTAGTCAACTTAAAAAAGCTACAATAGACGGTATTAAAATAAAAGGCAACATAACAGAAAGAATAAAAGACGTAACAAAACTAATAAGATCTAGAAAATCAGCAACTACTAGGTTGAGAAACAAACTTAAGAAAAAATACAAAGATAATCCTGAAAAAATGATAGAGGATATAATGAATAATTTTAAGTTTTCTAAATCATTAGACACAACCTCTAAACAAAACAAAGATGAGTTATTTGCAAACTCTAACAGAGCTCTAGATGAGGCTATGGAAATGATGCACGGTATAGATGGTTTTTCTAGCTTAGAGGTTGAGGATCAAGCTGTAGAGTGGTCTAAGTTAAGCAAAGATGATAAGCTTATTATAGGTTACCAAGTAGGTTTAGAATGGCAGATGTTTGTTTTGTCTAAAGTAAAAACAACACTTACTGAAGATGCTGGCGTTAGAGTTAACGATCAAGGAGAAAGAGATTTTACGTTAAGAAATGACTTGATCAACAATATAACAATAGGTGTTACAAATGAAAATGGAGTTCCTTTTATGGTAAATACTTGGAACCCAATGAAAGCTAAGTTAACTACTCATCTTTATGGTTTAATACCTTTAAGAATACCAGCAGCAGCAAGGCAAATACCTGGGTTTTTTGAAAACCAAGTAAGTTCAGACAAAGCTAGAAACGAAACAAACAACGAACCTAATAAAAAAGAACAACAAAAAGGTAAAGATATAAAGCTTTACGAGCACCCTTGGGTTACACCTTTCAACGACAAAACAAAATACAAAGTATCGGCTAAAGAAATACACGAAGAAATTTTAAAGGTTTTAGAATTAGGAGAAATAAACACTCTTGAATTGAACAGCTATAAAGATGTAAGAACTGTGATACCAAAAAGAATAATAGACATGGTGTTTGATTTTTATGGTATCGTGCCAAAACCAGGTAACTTAACAGCTAAAGATATTAAAAATGCTCAAATGAGAATAGAGTTTAATTACAACTTTGTGTTTGGTAATTTTCCTCAAGGATATAATAGTGAAAACAAGTCTACTGGTACAACACAGGTTTTAATGACGGAAAGACCTACTAAGAAAAACAAATTAAAAGAACCTAAAAATGTTTTTTATGAAGAGCTAGAGGTTCCAGATATTATTAAAGACAAGCAAGGTAACATAGTAGAAGTTAAAACAAAAGCTAAAAGACCTAATAATTTAAAAATACAAAGAAAAATAAAAAATCCTGGAAAATCAGCTATACTAAGTGTTTTTGGTATAACTGAGACAAAAGGATCTTCAGACAACCTTTATAAAAAAGAAGACAACACTAGCTCTAGAATTAGAGCTGTAGTTATGGAAACAGCCGTGCTGTTTGTAAACCAAGCGGTTGTCGAGGTTGAAAACAATGTTAGTAGTTTAGTTTCTCAAGCACTTAACGATGGTAAAGCACCTTTTAGGTTTTCTAGAAGTTTAGGCTTTGAAGTTGGAAGACCAGGTTTGGTTAAAGATATTGTAAAATACAATGCTTTTACTTCTAGCGAAATAAAATCTTTAATGGATCAAAATCCTGATTTTAACGATATGAGTAGTAGAGAAAAGAACTCTGCCGCTAAAGAAATTGCTAAAGCTATAAGCCAATACAGAGTAAGACTAGCTAATCATAGTGGTGTTGGTTCTAGAAAAGTAATAATGCCTACAACAATGGAAGCTTATATTGAGGATTATTATGTTTTCAAGCAAGAAGACACAGCGCTGTATGCAGTGTTGAAAAGTTATTTACCTAATGAGATAGATAATCCTAAAGGCAAAAAAGATAAAAATGGTAATGTAGAAAAAATTGATGTTAAAAACATAGGTCAGTTTATGATAAACATAAACAGAGTTGCTAAAAACAGACCTTTTTTACTAAACCTTTTAAATGCTCAAATAAAAGATAAAACTATGACTACAGCGGAAGCTGTTGGTATAGCCATAAACCTATATAAAGGAATGCTTCAAGGTGCTAGTGTTATTGGAGATGGTAGTATTACTGTTGATAAAGACGGTGCATTGTCATATGTTCCTGAAAAAGAATGGAATGCTTACGTTGATAAATATAAAAAAGAACACAAAGGTAAACCTCCCACAAACAGAAAACAATTCTTTAATAATGTAGAGGATTTTTATTCAAACTTTTTACAGGGTATAATTGGTGTTGAAATAAAAAACTCTAAGGGAGTTATGTTAACACCTGGGCAGTTGCGTAAAAAATATGAGTATAGCAAGCCTGTGTCTGAAAATAGCAAGCAAGCTTTAGAAAATCCTTATGGTGAGTTTATTGAAAGAGAAAAACAATCTTTACAAGCTAGAAAAGAAATTGAAAAAATCTTTGATGAATTATTTAAAGAGGTTTATAGCAAGGATGGTAAGTATGATTTTGTTGACGTAGCCATGATGGCGGTTACTATGGGCGCTGGCATGGGGTCTATCATGCGTAAAGCTGCTAACTTAAAATATATTGGTGCTGGAGTGATGGATGTTGCTGTAAATAAAAGAGGTTCTGAACTAGAGTATGAACACATGATACCTCAAGTAGTGATGATGCTTAGAGTTTTAGGTAGCTATATAAACACAGGTAAACTAGATAGCAGTGTTTGGGAAGGTTACCACGTCGCTATAATACCAAAAGCTATGGACACTGTTCTAACCAAACAAGGTTTAAGGTCTAAAATGCCTTTACGTGGAAACAGGTACTTTAACATGCTTACTTTTGGTAACCCGGCTCTTACTTATTTAATAAGTTTAGACCCTAAGGATAAGGGTACTGATAAAGAGTTTGTTGGTAAAGAATTTGTTGAGGCTATAGATATATTAACAAAACAAAACATTACGTTTAACGAAAGATCAATTCTTGGTAAAGCTTACAGAATGTCAAAGTCTTTAAACAGCTCTAAAGGTATAACGGTTTTAGATTTTGATGACACGTTGGCAACAAGTAAATCTCTCATTAGATATACTACGCCAGCAGGAGCTAAAGGCACGTTGACACCAGAGCAGTACGCTAGTACATACCAAGACCTACAAGATCTTGGTTATGACTTTGACTTTTCAGAGTTTAACAAAGTGGTTGATGGTAAAACAGCTCCATTGTTTGAAAAAGCGTTAAAACTACAAAGAAAGTTTGGTTCTGAAAACATGTTTGTATTGACAGCTAGACCAGCTGAATCTGCTTTTGCTATATTTGAATTTATAAAAGCCAATGGTTTAAATATACCTTTGAAAAATATAACTGGACTAGCCAACTCTACATCAGAAGCAAAAGCTCTTTGGGTTGCTGGAAAAGTTGCAGAAGGTTATAATGATTTTTATTTTGCTGATGACGCTTTGCAAAACGTGCAAGCTGTAGATAATATGCTAGAGCAGTTTGATGTTAAACGTAAAGTTCAACAAGCAAAACTTAATTTAAAAAAATCATTAAGCTTAACGTTTAATAAAATGCTTCAAACAACTACAGGTATAGAAGCTAAAAAAGAGTTTGGTAAAGTTAAAGGACAGCAAAGAGGTAAAGGTAAAGGCAAGTTTAGACCTTTTATACCACCTGGAGCTGAAGACTTTATTGGCTTGTTAAACAATTTTATAGGAAAAGGCAAGAAAGGTGATGTTAATAGAAAGTTTTTTGAAGACAACTTAATAAACCAGTATAATAATGCTTACGAAAAAATCAATGCAACACAACAGAGAGTAAACACTGAGCACACGGCTTTAAGAAAGAAGTATCCTAAAACTGTTAAAAAATTAACTAAAAAAGCAAACAAAGATTATTCAAACTCAGATGCTATAAGAGTTTATTTGTTTACTGCTGCTGGATATGATATACCTGGTTTATCAGAAAAAGATCAAGAGTTTTTAGTAGATCATATTGAGAAAAATAAAGATTTAAAAGTTTATGCTTTAGGCGTTAGTAAAGTTACTCAAAGAGCAGAAGGTTACTTAGAGCCAGTGGAAAACTGGAATGTAGGAGATATAGCTTCTGACCTGTATAGGTTAACTCAAGAAACAACTAGGGCTGAATTTTTAAGCGAATGGAAACAAAACGCAGACGAAATATTTAGCGAGAAAAACTTAAACAAAATAGAAGCAGCTTTTGGAGTTAATTTTAGAAGCGCCTTGGAAGACATGCTTTACAGAATGTATCATGGTTCTAGTAGACCTAGAGGTTTAAATTCTTTAACTAATAAAGCTTTAAACTTTATAAACTCAGCGGTTAGTACTATAATGTTTTTCAACGGAAGATCTGCAGTTCTACAAACAATATCTTTTGTTAACTTTATAAACTACTCTGATAATAATTTGTTTAACTTTGGAAGAGCTTTTGCTAACTTCCCGCAGTTGATACAAGATTTTACCTACTTATTTAATTCAGATTATTTAAAGCAAAGACGTAGTGGTATGAAGCAAGATTTAAATGCCGCTGAAATGTTAGAATCAGTTAAAAAGTCTAAAAACAAAGTCAGCGCCATGATAGCTTATATTTTAGAAAAAGGATTTTTACCTACTAAAATGGCAGATAGTTTTGCTATTTCTATTGGTGGTGCGGCTTTTTACAGAAACAGAATAAAATCTTTGATGAAAAGAAAAGGTATGACTAAGAAAAAAGCTGAGGAACAAGCTATGAAAGATTTTAGAAAAATAGCGGAAGAAACTCAACAGTCTTCAAGACCAGACTTTATATCTCAACAACAAGCTTCTTTACTTGGTCATTTTGTTTTAGCTTTTGGTAACACGCCTATGCAGTATACTCGTATACAGAAAAAAGCAGCTCTAGATATAATTAACAGAAGAAAATCTGCTGGTTATGATAGCTTAACGCAAAGTAATATTGCTAATTTTTCTAGAATACTTTACTATGGTGCCGTGCAAAACATAATATTTTACACTTTACAAACAGCTATGTTTGCCACTATGTTTGAGGACGACGATGATGAAGATCGTGTTGCTTTTAAAAATGCAAGAATGGTAAATGGTATGATTGACACGCTACTAAGAGGTACTGGTGTGTACGGTGCTATTGTTTCTATGTTAAAAAATTATGTTCTTGCTTTAGCTGCAGAAGAGAAAAAAGGGTTTAGTATGACAGAGGCAAACCCAATAGTAGAAGTACTTAACCTTTCTCCACCACTAGGCTCTAAAGCTAGAATGTTAGTTAAGGCTCAAAGAACTATTAAGTTTAATAAAGATAAAATAGGAGAAATGTCGTTGATGGACATAAACAATCCTCTTTGGGATATTAGTGCTAAATATATACAGGTAGCTACAAACGTTCCTGTTGACAGAATACTAAACAAATCAAAAAACGTTCAAGAAGCAATGAGTGAGCAAAACGCAGCTTGGCAAAGAACATTTCTTTTGTTAGGTTGGGACAGATGGGGTTTAGGTGTTGAAGACAGAATGAGAGAATTTAAAACAAAGAAAAAGAAAAGAGGAAAAAGTACTAGACTTAACTAAATAATTAAAAATGAAGAAATTAATACTTATACCGTTGTTATGTATAGCAACTTTTAGTAACGCACAAAATTTAAAAAAACTATTTAAGTTTTCTACGTTTTATGCCTCAGTAAACGGTGGGAACTCCATATCAGACGTTGAGGTGTTTTCTGTTACTGATGGTTTAGAAACATTTACACTGGAAACTCCCTATGACTACAACCTAGCTTTAGGTATACGTAAAATAGCTAGATTTGGGTATGAAAACAAAGCTCAAAACTTTTATGATGGTACCGAAGACTCTTGGTCTGACGGTGCTAACGTAGGTAAAGTATCTGGTTTAGAGTTTCTATTTGAATTAGATTATAAGAGACAGCAGGGAATAAATTATTTAGATCAACATCATTTTGTTAGATATGTAGATGACAAGTATATTATCAAAGGAGAATATTTAGAAGATGGTTTTGCAGATATTAAATATTTTGAAACATCGGAAAGATACAGATATAAAGTTAATGACAAATTATCGTTTAACGCTGGGGCAGTACAGAGACTATCCGAACCTTATGGGTACGATCCTCTAGCCGAG
>Ga0209634_1000448_pt1 | contig 32256 bp, 32 predicted proteins | sample LinPmetageLP40_FD_184043 | JGI IMG/M metagenome (GOLD analysis project Ga0209634, IMG submission 184043) | Marine viral communities from the Pacific Ocean - LP-40 (SPAdes) (version 2) | ecosystem: Environmental > Aquatic > Marine > Oceanic | place: Pacific Ocean | collected 2010-08-26 | reverse complement strand
GGCCATCGTCGCCCAACTTTGCGCTTGGCTTAATTTTGGACTGATACCTGCGGCTTGTTTGCTTGCGGCTGCGATCACAAACGAAACCACCCCCACTTTAGCAAACATCACCTCCTTGTCCCTATTATTTGGGTTGGGAGAAACCCTAACACGCTTGTTTTTGCGTCTCTATCCAGATGGTTACAGTTTCAAAGCGGTACTCTCGGCGGCGGCCAGCCGCTTGGCGTTAGCCCCCGTTTCAGCCCGTGCAACAGTGTCGGCCTGCATACCCGGTCCCCAAAGTTTCGTAGTGACGCGCAAGAAAGCCGCGCGAGGTGAACCAGTAGACCTTCCTGTCGACCAACTCATGCTTTTTTGTATGGCCCTTGTTGCAATCTGGGCCCTGGTCGACGCTCCGCTGCACCACCGCTTTGGTGCCGCTGTGCTTCTGTTGCCTCTTCCTGCCAGCGTATGGGTCTCCATCGAACTGAGCCGTTACAGAAAATCCGTCCATTTAACCAATTCGAATGAGGTGATCGCATGAATCAAGAACACCAAGAGCAATCCCCATTGGTCGACATTATCATACCAACCCACAACCGCGCGCACCTCATTGAGATGGCCGTGAGGTCTGCGCTTGAACAGACGTGGTGGAACCGTCTGGTGACAGTGGTGGACGACGGATCGCAGGACGAAACCAAACGTGTGCTGGCACCTTACTTTGAACGCGCTGACTTTAACTATATCCGTCTTAGTCAAAATCTCGGCACCGCGGGCGCAAAAAACGCCGGTCTTCTTTTTACTAATGGCGCGGCGGTCACATTCCATGATTCCGATGATATTCCTCACCGAGATAAGGTGCTTCGTCAGGTCCGAGTGATAACCCGAACCGGACTGCAAGCGGATGATTGCCTCAATTGGGGCCTGATTGGCAAGCAGCCGGGGGCCGGGATTGATGTGGATGCTGTGCTAAGCCGTCATGAACTTATTTTGCCCGACGGTAGACAGATCGAAATCGCACGTGAGCTGTCTTTGTTGGATGATGTTTTCCCCAACTTGCAAATGGGTGCAGAAGTACCAGGGGACTGGACACATATTAACTCCGGCCTGTTTCGCCATGACCTGTTCGCTAGATTGGGTGGTTTCGAAGACTGCATAGAAGAAGATCGCGAGTTTCGAAATCGGTTCATCTTGGACGGGGCCGTGATCTGGATGATCCGTGCGCCCTTAATGACCAAAATTGAACACGCTGACAGCCTGACCCAATCAGCGGAATCTGACTACGATAGCGCACGCCGCAAAGAAGACAGGCAGTTGGTCTGGGCCAAAGTCGAGGAGTGGCGCAGGAACGGCCAAGTGGAACCTGTCTCGCTTGATCTACCCACCCTCGCCATAGATTTTGTCAGCAATCCCACCGCTCTGAACTTACGAAGTATCCCCATGACGGAACGAACGCGCAAGATCGCCCAAGACCTATTGGAGAAGTATGACTGCCCCCCTGCGGTCCCTACACAGGAGGCTGCCGAATGAATTTCCCTCCCGCCATCGGCATCGTCGACCCCCGCGCGCCGACTGGATATACATTAGGCGTGAACGACGGCGCTTTGGGGGGCACAGAGGCAACTGTGATCAAGATCGCGCAGGCTTTGCAGGGACGCTTTCGGTTTCTCTTGTTTCAAGCGAATGCCCATAAATGCCAATCACAGTCCAAACAGGTGCCGTCTCCTCTTGAGGGTGCTTTTCACGACCGCAGTTGCTCGGGTTACCTTGTGATCAATTCGTGGAAAGTCGCCTGCCAGCTTAGACGATCGCATCCTCAAAAACCAATTGCGCTTTGGCTGCATATACATCCTGGTCGTCATAACCGACAAATGGGATTACGGCTCGCAGGGGCCAATATCAATGTCATCTGTGTTTCTAAAAGCCACTGCGAGAGTTTGAAGCACTTCTTGCCAGAAGAAGATATACCAACAATCAGCCATATCTATAATCCGATCGATGATAATCTGGCGGCCGACCAAACTCCGCGTGATATGAACCGGCTGTTCTTTTGCAGTTCGCCACATAAGGGATTGAAGCAGGTCTTGGCCCAGTTTGAGCGATTGAGGGAGCGCATGCCGGAACTCACGCTTGAGGTTGCCGACCCGGGGTATCTGAGCTGGGATGTCGGACCAATTCCCGATGGGGTCTTGCTACGTGGACGTTTACCTCACGACCGCCTGATCGCACGGCTAAGACGCTCACTATGCCTGTTCTACCCGCAAGACAGTTTTGCCGAAACCTTTGGCTTAGTTATCGCTGAGGCGAATGCCGTTGGAACCCCTGCCCTTGTTCAGCGAAAACTCGGTGCCAACGACGAAGTCACCTGTACTGCCGACCAATTGATTGAAGCAAAAAATGTAGACCAGCTTGAAGCGCGCATCCGTAAATGGCAGCGCAATTTTCCCCACCTTAAGACGGATGGGCGTTTCCGGCTGAGCCACATTGCAGACCACTGGGACACTCTTCTGTCCAATATGGTTTCGTCACCGCCAGCGGGTCACGCCGTGGGCGAATATGAAGAAGCGAAAAACTGAGATGGGATTGTACAATGAACTATGTTTCCAAAGGCCCTCGGATTTTCTTGGTCGAGGGTGATTTTCTCGTTGCAAACGACCTGATGTACGCGCTTGAGAATGAAGGCATGGTAATTGCCTGCGTGAGCAGTTCACTTGAAGGCGCGCTGAAACAGCTTGAGTATGGTGCCTTCGACTTCGCTCTTATCAATCTTCGGCTTCGCGACGTAAATTGTTACCCTATTGCTGAAAAGCTGAAAGATCTGGATGTGCCGTTCGCCTTCTTCACAGGCGCGACCCAGGCAGAAATTGACGTCAAGTTTCAGGATATTCCCTGGATCGAAAAACCTAAGAATTCAGCGCTGGTGGCTCAGGATATCAAAAATATCATCACCTCTGCAGCAAGCATCGCGGTAGAGGTTGGGCGGCTACGCTGATGCTTCCGCGGAAGCACGGTGCCCGCTTGAAGGCCTAAGACTAAATTCGCGATTTACACCGTTAGGTCGCATTTGCGTAAGGCTGGGAACTCCGGACTCGCGTCCCGGTTCTAACTATTGAGTAGGCAAAGAAAGGAAAAAATTTCATGCGAAATAGCACTTTACTGATTTTTGGCGCTGCGGCAGCAAGCTTGGCGCTGTTTATGCAGCGGCAATTTATGCAGCGGCAATATTATCACCGGAAAGCTGGGCCATTAGGCCCCGTTCATTCCGGAGATCACGTCCGGGCCGCTGGCACGCGTGAAATGGCTGACCCACCACGGCATTGGGATATTGTGGACGAAACGATCGATGAATCTTTTCCCGCGAGTGACCCGCCCGCAACATATTGAACCTGGCCACGCTCGATCTAAGCTCTGACGAAAAAACAGCACGGCAAATGCCGCGCTGTTTTTTTTGGTGCTTTTCAGTCTTTTTTGATGACCTTTTGGGGGTTTTTCGGATCAAATTCCTCTGGCCGGTGGGCTGACCCTTCGTGGTCATCCTGCGCATTGTGACGCTCGCGATGGGGCGGGCGTTTTTCCTTGGCATCATCAGGTTCATTGGGCATCAATCTCTCCTTTCAAGAAACGCGGCTATTAGCCGTCTGCAGGTTGCATGTTGGGTTTCAGGACGACTTTCGTCCAGTCGTTCTGGTTGAACCGGAAATTGTGGTAGCCATCCGCGGCGCGTTCAAGGGGCAAGCGGTGGCTGATCATGAAGCGGGTATCAATCTCGCCTTCAGCAATCCGGTGCAACAGTTGCTTGGTGTACCGCTGAACATGGGTTTGCCCTGTACGGATTTGCAGACCTTTTTCCATCATTGCGCCAAGCGGGAACTTATCGAGGAAGCCGCCATACACACCCGGAACCGAGACGCGGCCGCCCTTGCGGCACGCCAATATTGCCTCGCGTAGGGCATGGCCACCGTCGGCCCCCACCCCGATGGCCTGCTTTACGTTGTCCATTATGGTATCGGGGGCAAACCCGTGACTTTCCATGCCGACGGCATCGATCACCGCATCAGGTCCGTGCCCACCCGACATCTCCATTAGTGCCTCCAACACATGGGTTTGGGTGTAATCGATCACCTTCGCGCCCATTTCTCGCGCAAGTTTAAGCCGGTTTGGATAGTGGTCAATGGCGATAACCTGCGCGGCCCCCATCTTTAGGGCACTTTGGATCGCGAACAAACCGACAGGGCCGCAGCCCCAGACAGCGACAGTGTCTCCCTCCTCTATATCGGCATTTTCGGCCGCCATCCATCCGGTGGGCAGGATATCAGAAAGGAACAACACATCCTCGTCCTCAAACCCTTCGGGAATTACAATAGGACCTACATCTGAAAACGGAACACGCACATATTCCGCCTGCCCGCCGGGATACCCGCCAGTCAGGTGTGAATAGCCAAAAAGCCCGCCGACAGCATGACCGAACTGTTTTTCAGTGAGGTCCTGTTTGTCCGCCGGATTAGAGTTGTCACAAGCAGAGTACTGAAGCTTCTTGCAGTGGAAACAGCTCCCACAGGAAATGGTGAAAGGGACTACAACACGCTGGTCTTTTTTGAGTGTGCTTTTGGGGCCAGGCTCGACAACTCGCCCCATAAACTCGTGGCCCAAGATGTCACCCTGCATGACACCGGGAATGACACCGTCATATAGATGAAGATCAGAACCACATATGGCGGTCGAGGTGACTTCGATGATTGCATCTCGGGGATTCACGATTTCGGGGTCCGGTACGGTATCGACCCGCACGTCGTGCTTACCTTGCCATGTTAGTGCGCGCATGTTTCTCTCCTCACTTGTTCGATTTGCGATTGGCCGATGTGGCGATTTCGCCAGTCTCCATCAACATCTTGAACCGCTTCAAATCACGACGACCCTGAAGCGCCGGTTCGGCTTGGAATATCTTTGCTATCCAGCGGCCCAGTTCACCTGCGGGAGGGTCATAGGCGATGATCGCCTCAACTTCGGTCCCTCGGTTACCCGGCGCGTCGCGAAAAGAGACCTTACCTTCCGTATCGATTTGGGAGCTTTCGATCGACCGCCATGCGATTTCCGCACCGGGCGTATCGCTGACTACTTCGGTGTCGACGCGGACATCTACGCCTGCTGGTCCCACAATCAACCAGCGAAAGCGGTCATCTGCTTCATCTATAGCTGTCACAGATTTCACGTTTTCCATGAAGCTAGACAGATTTTTGAAATTGCGCCAATGACGGTAAACCTCGTCGCGCGAGCGATTGATCGTGACAGTACGGCCAACCACAGCGTAGTCGCCGAAACGCGCCTGCTTTGCACTACGCCCAGGCCCTGAATCTGCTGGACGGTGTTGCAGCCCGTCCCGGTCACGGTTTGCAGCATAGAGCGCATAGGCAGATGCGCCTGCGAGCGCACCTAGGCCTAAACCCCACAGAAGCGAGGTTTGCCGCTCCTTAAATCCATAGCGCGCACCCGCCGTCGCGCCATCATCTTGGTAGGAATGATATGTCATAAATAAACTCCTAACTCTGTCTAAGACCGCCTGTGTTTCAATCAGAACACGAGACCTCGGGTAAAGGTTCCTTTGCAGCGGGAGGGAAGGAGAATGTCTGCTCACGGCGGCGATGGACAGAGCGAGATACGGAGTGACGTATCTAATTAAGTACAGACACCCCCAACACACTTGCCCTAACGAAGCGTTACATTCCTAATAACCACGCCGCGTCGGGGTATGGGCGGCAGATCCTGCGTACGAAGCTGCGTCGGTTTTGTCGGCAGCTCATAGTCGATTGCGTTCACCAGAAAGTCACAGAAAGTCTTCATGAGGCTGATTGTTATCCATTCCCCCGGACAGCGATGGTTTTGATGATGTGACCCGCCGCCTTGAGGGATGAAGGTATAGGGGTCTTTGCTCCATGCGCTAAAGCGATCAGGCATAAACGCCTTGGGGTTATTCCAGGTTCGAGGGTCCGTATCTGTCCCGTAGAGATCAAGTAGGACACGTGACCCTTTTGTAAACCGGTACCCCTGCCAGCTAAAATCATGTTGCACACGCGCAGCGACGGCGGGAAAGAACTGATACAAACGCCGTACTTCCTGCACAAAGTTCTCTAGGGTCTCTTCCTGTTTCTCTTCGTTTTGTCTCAATTTTTGATGCCATGCGGGATTATGGTTCAGCGCATGCGCGGCTTGTGCGATAAAAACCGAAACCGCAACGATCGGGCGTAGGATATTTAATAGTTCCACAGCTGCAACCTCAGCAGGTAAAAGCGCGCCCTCCATATCACGCCAATGCGCAATGACATGAATAGCCGTTTCCGCTCTTGGTTGTAGATCGCCGTTTCTCACGCTCGTGACTACTTCGGCCGCCCATCGTTCTACCCGGCTCCGTGCCAAACGTGCTTTCCAATGTCTCCATCCGACCGCGCCGGCGTCCTCATATAATGCCGCCAGCTGATGTGACCTCAGGGCGACTTCCGCAACGCGCAGCGGCACCCCTGACCATTCACAGGCCGATTTCGTCAGCATGGTTTTCATCTCGTCATAAAGTACAACACGGGGCTTCTTCATCCATTCTTCGACCTCCGCGGCCAGCAGATATCGGAAAATATCCTGTAGCTGCGCAATTCGATCCGCCGCCATCAGTGCAAGGAACATCTGCTTCCGGTGCTTATGGGCCGCCCCATCCAGGCTTTGCACCCCACCTTCGCCAAGGAGGATTTTTTGAATGCGTTTGGGCATGGCACCCTCTCGGCAAAGGTGTTCTTGTTCATAGAACAGCTGAGCAGCTGCGGGACCTGTCATGCAGATCGTTCGTTGCAGCAAGACGCGGGTTTCAAACAAATCCGCGCCCACGGTACCGCTGGACTTAGAAATATATCCGTAGGGGTTTTTGAGCAAAGCATGCGTGCTATCAAAGCCCTTTATTCGCGGAATACATTGCATATTTACCCCAGACCTTTTTGACCGGGCCACTGGCGATATGGCTTCAGCCACCCACCAAGGTGCCTCCATTTGGATGAAGCACCTGCCCGCTCATGTAGGATGAATCATCGCACGCGAGAAACAACAACGACGGGGCGACCTCGTTCGGTTGACCAGGCCGGCCAAGCGGAGCGTTTTGGCCAAACTCTTCCACCTTGTCAGCAGGGAAAGATGCAGGGATGAGCGGGGTCCAGATTGGGCCGGGTGCGACGCCATTCACCAAGATACCCTTGGGGGCCAGTTTGCTCGCCATAGCACGCAAAAACGACAAGATCGCGCCTTTTGTCGAAGCATAGTCGATCAAAAGATCTTGTCCCTTATAGGCAGTAATCGAGGTCACACAGATGATCCGCGCGCCCTCTTTCAGATGTGGCAGCGTCGCCTGCGTTATCAGGATCATACCAATAATATTGGTGCGGAACGTACGTTCGATCTGCGCTTCTTCGATGTCTTCCAGGCTATCCTGTGCGTGTTGTTCGCCGGCATCGTTCACCAGAATGTCTATTTTACCAAAGGCATCAATTGTGCGGTTGACAGCGTCTTGGCAAAACTCTTTGGTACCGACATCGCCTTGAAGCAGCAATGCCCTGCGACCCTCTGCTTCGATCAGCTCCTTGGTCTCTTCGGCGTCACGCGTTTCATCTCGGTAGACGATCGCGATATCCGCCCCTTCGCGCGCATACTGCATGGCCGTCGCGCGACCAATGCCACTGTCACCTCCCGTGATCAAAGCAACTTTTTTCTTAAGCCGATCTGAACCGGGATATCGCGGCGTGTAATCCGGTGCTGGGTCCATTTTGTGCTCGCGCCCCGGTTGGTCCTGTGGGCTGTCAAGCGCTTCGAAGTTTTCGTCAGGCATTGCGATCTCCTGTTCTGATACACCCTGCAACCGCAGGACACCTATGAAAATCTGAGGTTGTACAGGATCAATGCGCGCTCAGACGAAGCGGTTCCGGCGGGGGATCACGATAAGAGGATATTTGCCTATCGATGGAAAAATGGTCGTTACGCAAACTGCAAAGCTAGGTCACTGACGCTGGTCAGATTTCAACAGCTGTTGCGTGCAAAAGTTGCTCAACTCGTTTTCAAGTAGATGTGGCAAAATCGGTTTACCTATGAAAGCTATTGGATCGACTGGGGCCAGCTCTGCCCGGGTCGCGTCATCCAGGTTTCCGCTGACGAATATGCATCGCACCTTCAACGTGTCATAGAGCCATCGCGACGCATCAATACCAGAAGAGCCGCCGGCAAGCCTGAGATCCATCAAGGCGACATCGGGCACCTCAGTAGCCGCAGTCGCTTTACAACCCTCCACATCACGAGCAACGCCCGCTACCTGATGCCCTAAACCGCGCACCAAATCTTCTAGGTCGAGCGCGATAAAGAAATCATCTTCAACAATAAGTACGTTCAGGGTCATACCGCCTCATAAGGAATACGAATGGTTACCGAATAGCCGGGGGAACACTCTGCTGTGACCATCTTAGCACCGAGCTGTACGACCAAGCCTTCGATGATAAAGGATCCCTGACCTGGTTTTGCGTCACCGGGTTTTCCTGTTCCATTGTCAGCGACCTGTAGCACTAAGTCTTGCCCATCCAAGGATGTCTTCACAGTGATCGCGTCCCCCTCGACGCCGCTTAGCCCGTGTTTGATCGAATTCGTAACCAATTCATTCACCATCAATGCAAGCGGTATGGCTTCGTCCGCATGCAGCTGCACGTCTATCGGATCGCAATGAACAGTCACCGGTGCATGCGTAGCTTCGCCAGCTTCAAGTGCCTTACACAATTCGCGCAAATAGATGCCGAATTCGACGCTTGCGATTTCATTTGATCGGTACAGCACTTCGTGAACCGAAGTGACGGCCCGGACCCGCGCTGCCGCACGTTCGAGGCGTTCCCTAATCTCGCCTGCCTGCGCCCTGCGAGCATCGGTTTTCAGAATACTCGACACCAGCTGAAGCGAATTTTTTATCCGGTGATTGACCTCTGCAAGGAGCGCTTCTTTTTGTGCAAGCAGCAGATCGCGCTCATCCACGGCTTGCGCCAATTTATGTTCACGGCGCTTCGCGGTCGTAATATCCATACTTACCATCATGAACCGTGGCAACGCGTCGCGCGTCTCTCGGACGACTTCGCCATGTGAAGAGATCCAACGGGTACACCCGTCAGGCTGTATTGCCCGATATGTGAACGCGATGGGTTTATCGCCTGCTTCAGGTATTTCCATATCGAAAGCGCCAACAATAGCGTTACGGTCTTCGGGTGGGATGCTAACAAAGAATGCATCCGCACTAAAGGTGGCTTCCTGATCCGATAGACCGTGCATCACCGCAAATGGCTTTGAAGCAAAGACAGTGTCCGTACTTGGGTCGAACTCCCAAAATGCCAATTCCTGCAGGCGCTGTGCTGTGCGCAGGCGAATAGCTTGGTCCCGACGATAAAGCATCTCCGTGGTAACGTCCTCGACATGATGTATCAGCCCGATCACCTCGCCGTTGCGAAGAACGGGCGTGTTCAGGGGTTGCCAGTAGCGCTCTTCAAAGCGACCATCTGTGCTATCCCGTACCGGAATGTCATATTTTTGAACGGCCATCGTGTGCGGTTTTTGTGTATTCAAAACCACCTCAAGGGACTGTCGTAAATTGTTTACCCCGTCAGCCATTGGATCTTGAGGGTTATCCGGAAATGCGTCGAACAGTCCAACGCCGACCAGGTCTTCCCGACGCGTTTGTGTCAGCTCTGTATAACGCTGATTTACATCAACAATATAAAAATCATTATCAAGAAGAAGGTACCCGTGGGGTGCCGCATGAAATGCCGCGGCCCCCACCTTCGGATCATCGTTCGACGTTTTTGAACCTGTCATCTTTACTCTTACTTAGGTTTACCCGCGCTCTTTTAAGCAAAGTAGTTCTCGCCATACAAACTTCTACGTCGCTGCTCGTCAATCAGCCCATTTTATGCCTAAGCTGATAGTGTATGAGAGACCAAATACAATCTGCATCACGCTGTAGGAATGCCCACGACATCGAGCTACAGCTCAGCTTCCCACTGTTTAGAAAGGCGCACCGCACCGTTAATAATACCCACCATCGAATAGGTCTGAGGGAAATTGCCCCACCCCTCCCCTGGAACAAACGACTTATCTTCTGACATCAACCCAAGGTGATTGCGTGCGCTTAGCAGTTCTTCGAACAATGTGCGCGCTTGTACGACCTCTCCGATACGGGCCAGTGCATCGATCCGCCAAAAGGCGCAGACGTTGAATCCAACCTCCGGCACGCCGAAGTCATCCGCCTCCTCATAGCGCAGCATAAATGGGCCACGGCCCAGCACTTCTGACAGCTTGTGGACCGTGGACACAAAGCGCGGATCGTCGCCGGGTAAAAACCCGACCTCGCCCATGAGCAACACACTTGCGTCCAACGTATGCCCCCCAAAGCTTTCGACAAACGCACCGCGCTCGACAGACCAAGCCTGCTCCAATATTCTTTCTCGAATGACTTCGGCGCGATCTTTCCAGAAGTCAGCCTTTTCCCGGAGTTTTAGGTGGCGCGCTATTTTGCCAAGACGGTCGCAAGCGGCCCAGCACATCAGCGAGCTTGAGGTATGAATGCGTGACCGCGTGCGTAATTCCCATATGCCGGCATCGGGCTGATCGTGCAGGGACCAGGCCTGTTCGCCTAGGGGCTCAAGGCTTTCAAATGCGGTTCGCCCGGTATACAGAGACAGACGCTGGTCAAAAAAGGCCGGAGCGGCCCCGAGAATGATGTTGCCATACGTATCGTGCTGGAAGTGTTCGTGCGCTTGATTGCCGATGCGCACTGGCCCCATTCCCCTATAGCCCTGCAGTACCGGTGATATACGTTCAGTCAGCGCGGGCTCAAGTCCCACGCCCAGAACTGGTTGAATATGTCCCCCCTTGGCATCGGCCACGACATTCATCAACCACTGGAAATAGTGTTCCAACGTACGCGTTGCGGCGAGGCTATTGAGTGCCCGTACAGTAAAGAATGCATCGCGCACCCAACAATAGCGATAGTCCCAATTGCGGCCACTGTCGGGTGCTTCGGGAAGCGAGCTTGTGATCGCTGCGACCACACCGCCTGTCGGCTCGTAGCTGCACAGCTTCAGCGTAATCGCCGCGCGGATCACTGCCTCTTGCCATTCAAACGGAACAGCCAATCTTTGTACCCACCTTTGCCAATATCGCAGGGTATCGTTAAAGAACGTCTCTCCGATGGCTGATGGGCGTTCGGATAGGGTCTCGTCCGGGCCCAGAACAAAGGTAAGCTCTTCATCAAGATTGATGATTCTTTGATCAAGAACATGATCGATCGACGCATCGGTCGTCATACGCAAGGTCTGACCAGGGCCCGAAAACCGGACATGGTTAGAACCACGGGTCACATTGGGTATCGATTGGCCCCATTCGAACATTGGCGTTACGCGAAACCGCACTCGAGGGGACCCGTCCAAGCGGCGAACTTTCCGGATGATCATCTGAGGGCGAAAGCTACGTCCGTTTGCCTGAAACCGAGGGCAGAAATCGATGATCTCGACCGCTGACGTGTCGGTCCGCAGTACTGTTCAGTATCGCCGAATTGGACAGATAGGTTTGTTCGCTGACGGTCATCCCCTCAAGCTCAACAGCAAATTCACCATCGCCTTCTTGTTGTGCGCCATGCCCCACCAACCCATGGAAAACGGGGTCACCGTCCAGCCGCGGCAGGCAGAACCAGTTTATAGTCGCGTCGCGATCAACAAGCGCTGCAACTGCGCAATTTCCGATAAGGCCTAAATCCATCACTGCAATCCTTTTTGTATCGGTTATTTCAGAAGGGAGCTGAGCCAATTATATAAATTTGATATACTAGCGAGCCGGTATCTGGCGACCGTATCACCCTCTCCTACTTTGATGCCGAAGCCGCCCAGAGATCGCGCGGCACGAAATCCGTCTTCATCGGTAACATCATCTCCGATCATGACCGGCAGGCGATCTTGAAAAGGCGCGACCATGGCAAAATCCCGCAGGGCGGTTTCCTTGCTGCATACAACAGAGGCGATCTCGCTTACCATTTTACCATGAAGCACGCGGAAACCTTCGTGTCGGGCCGCAAGCGTTTGCATGAAATCTTTGCTCGCCTCGGCATGACCAGGAGAAGTCCGGTAGTGCAAGGCCGCACCGCTGGCTTTACGCTCTACCAAAAGGTCATGGCTTTGGGCGAAGCTTGATATTTCGGAGTAAGCTTCAGCGGGCAGCTTCACGGCCTGTCGCATCCCCCCCGCGCCGCGCGTTTCAGCACCATGTTCGCCAGCAGCATGCAGCACAACTGGTGCGATGATGCCGTCGATCTCGGCCAAAGAACGCCCGGAAAGGATCGCCACCGCCCCATTGCTTGCAGTTTTCAACCGGTTCAACAGGTCTAGCATTTTCGGCTCGATCACCACATCATCGGGATGATCAACAATTGGTGCGAGCGTTCCGTCTAGATCAAGGTAAAAGGCATATTCGTTACAACGGATCATAGGCGGCTCTTCTACATCGGACATAGTCGGTCAATCCTTCCTTACCGAAATGAGTTTGGTGCTACGCTTGCCGAAGGTATGCCGCCTCCAAATGAAATCAATGTCGTATCCATTGAGCGGATTGGCCTTCCGCTAACGCGGTTCAGGTGCTGCCAACGTGATTGTATGCATGCCGGAACTTTCCCGAATTGCGAGTGTTAAACTCTAAGAAGGTTGTGTGGAGAACTGCGCCAGTCATTTCTCCAACCATTTTGAACGCATTGGGGGTCATAATGTCAGCACCAGATACAAACGTAAAAAAGCAAAAACGCCGTCATAAGGTGCCTTTGTTGGGCATGGCTTTCGTCGTGCTAATCGGCGTTGGTGTGATCGTTTATTGGATAGGTGAAGAAGTCGCCACAGCACCGACAAGCCCAGACGAGCAAACCGAAAACCTGCAATCCGACGAAATCCGGGATGGGGATGTCGATGTTTCGGAAGAAGCTCAAACCCAGCAGACCGAAAACTAGACCTCTGCCGTTAACTGCTAGCTTGAATACTTAACTTCATGGATATGAGACTGTGTCAAAAAGATTAGTCATAATTTCCAATCGGATACCTACAGATTCTGCACCCTCTGGCGGGTTGGTTTTTGCACTACATGAAACCTTGCAGAGAAAGGGCGGTATTTGGGTCGGTACACGGCAGGCAACCAACGCGTCTCTCGCGTCGTCTTTAACGCCGGTCCCGACCCAAGAAAACTATGAACGTCTGCTGTTTGACCTCACCCCAGACGATCATAAGACATTTTACCTAGGCTTCTCTAATTCGGTACTTTGGCCCGTATGTCACCGCCGAGGTGACTTGGTCGATCTCAACCGTGTATACGAAGAAGGCTATATCCATGTTAACGCACGGTTGGCGCGCCAGCTTTACCAAACTCTGCGCGACGACGATCTGGTATGGGTGCACGACTATCACTTTTTCCCCCTTGCCGCAGAACTTCGTAAGCTCGGCTTTCGCGGCAAAATTGGTTTCTTCTTACACATTCCGTTCCCCGCGGTTGGTGATCTAGGTGCATTGCCAGCACAGATAAATTTGGCGGAATGGCTATCAGAATATAACCTTGTTGGCCTGCAGACCCGTGCTGACGTCGCCCGTTGCCTTGAAATGTACAGAGCTGACGAACGCGCGGAACTTATGATCGATGGCGAGATCAAGTACCGCGACCGCCTTACCGCGTTGCGTTCTTTTCCGATCGGGATTGATGTCGATACGTTCACAAAACACGCAGCCCAGCCCTTGAAAAGAGAGTTGCAGCGGAGCCTCCCGAAAGACATGGCGATCGGTGTTGATAGACTGGACTATTCAAAGGGGCTTCCAAACCGGTTCCGCGCCTTTGGTCGGTTTCTTGAACAACGCCCAAATATATCGATCCGACCAAGCTTGCTCCAAATTGCGCCCCCCACTCGCGAAGAGGTACCAGCCTACCGCAATATTAGGTTGGAACTCGAAGAACTTGCTGGGCGATTGAACGGAGAGAACGCAGAACTTGACTGGACGCCGTTGCGCTACATCCATCGCAACGTAGACCGTACACTGCTTGCAGGACTCTACCGTCACGCTCGTGTGGGGTTTGTGACGCCATTCGCAGACGGGATGAACCTTGTCGCAAAGGAATACATCGCAGCCCAAAATCCTGAAGATCCGGGGGTACTTGTACTCTCGCGCATGGCAGGTGCTGCCGAGGATTTGATCCATGCCGTTTTGGTCAACCCGTACGACGTCGAAGAGATGAGCGATGCTTTGCTACGCGCATTCAACATGCCCATCGCTGAACGGATTCAGCGGTACCGAGCCTGCATGGCGCAAGTAATAAAAACCGACGTGAACGGGTGGAGTGATAGATTTCTTGCAATGCTCGACCGCTGCACATCCTCGCTGCTTTGGAATTCGCCTCCATCAGAGGACTCAAAGGTCCTCTAGTTCGTTCAAACCCTGAAGTGACAGACCGCATGGTTGTCGACCACATAGACTTACCGACTTGCCGAAACAGCTTTTGGACATGTTTCAAACTCATATCACATGCCTGCACCCAAAATTCGGAACCAATAAGCGAACAAAACTATTCTATATCTGAATACCTCCGCAAATACGCGGGAGGCAGAAAGAAAGAAGGACCCAGATGGCACCACGGGCGCTTTGGAAAGGACAACTTCGACTGTCACTAGTGTCGATCCCAGTCGAAATATTTTCGGCAACAAAAACAGGTGCACGGGTATCCTTCCGTCAAATCCACGAACCCTCGGGAAAACGCATTCGATACGAGAAATCCGTTCCAGGTATAGGCCCGGTGAAATCTGACGACATCGTTAAAGGCTATGAGGTGCAAGACGACGAATACATCTTACTCGAACCTGATGAAATTGATGCGATCAAGCTGGAGACGAAGAAAACGTTCGAGTTGGTGCAGTTCGTCGATGCCTGTGAAATCTCGCCGCTTTACTTCGACAAACCTTACTACATTAACGCCTCTGATGAGCTTGCACAGGACGCCTATCGCGTGGTGCGGGACGCATTGCGTGCGGCTGGCAAGGTGGGCTTAGGCCAGGTCACAATGCGTGGTAAAGAGTATCTAGCAGCCGTAAAACCATGTGGCGACGGATTACTTATGGAAACACTGCACTACGAAGACGAACTGCGTGAGGCCGATCAACTCTTTACCAGCATTGAGGACAACACGGCCGATGAGGATTTGCTTGAAGTCGCGACATCGCTGATAGACCGCAAAAGCGCTCCCTTCGATGCCGGTGCCTATCACGATAAATATGCCGAAGCGATGCAGGCCCTACTAGATGCCAAGATCAAAAATAAGAAAACGCCACGTGTGCGGGCAGACGATGAGGGTGGCGACAGCGGCGATAACGTTGTGGATCTGATGAGCGCGCTAAAGCAGAGCCTGAAAGACGCTGGCGGAAAAAAGAAAAAGTCGTCGACCAAAAAGGCATCCTAGATGGCGAATTCACCCGACCCATTGGCGCACTACAACCGTATGCGGGATTTTGCCCGTACGACTGAGCCGCGCGGACAGGTCGGTGAAAATCGATCAAAGCGCCGCTTCGTGGTACAAAAACATGCAGCTTCACGCCTGCATTTCGATTTTCGGCTGGAATGGAACGGTGTCTTGCTTAGCTGGGCTGTTACCAAGGGCCCTTCACCCGATCCCGGAGAGAAGCGCCTTGCTGTTCGGACAGAGGATCACCCGCTGGACTATGGCGATTTCGAAGGCACAATCCCCAAGGGGGAGTACGGCGGTGGAACGGTTATGTTGTGGGACACCGGTGCGTGGGTGCCCCAAGATGATATTGCCCAAGGCCTTAAGGACGGCAAACTGAAGTTCACGCTGCAAGGTCATGTCATGAAGGGCGGCTGGACATTGGTGCGGATGCGTTCAAAGCGGCGAGAGAAACGCGAGAACTGGCTGCTGATAAAGGAGCGTGACAACTATGCGTCCGATCGGTCGGACGCCTTTACGAAAGGCGATGCCGTTTCCGTTGCAACAGGTCGCACCCTAGAGGAAATTGCGGACGACGCACCGGCCAAGAAGCCGCCCGAACCCGCCCCGGCGCGAAGCCGTAAGCGTCCCGCCTTCATCAAACCCCAGCTCGCCACGCTTTCTGACGCTGCGCCCGATGGGGATGAATGGCTCCACGAGACAAAGTTTGATGGTTACCGGTGTATTGCTGCGATCGGTAAGGGCGGCACGCGGCTTTACACACGGTCGGGAAAAGACTGGACCGACAAGTTTCACGCGCTTGATGGTGCGTTCGCTCCACTGCCCTGCGACTCTGCCTTGATCGACGGAGAAGTGATGGCTGCCCGCATCGACGGCTCTGCCTTTTCATCTCTGCAAAAGGCACTAAAGCAAGGTAGTGCGTTGGTTTTCTTTGCCTTTGACCTTTTGCGCATTGATGGCGAAGACTTGCGGAAAATTCCGCAAATCGACCGGCGCGAACGGCTGGCGCGGCTACTATCTGGAATACCGGCGGACGGCCCGCTTCGCTTAAGCGAACATATCGTCGGCAGCGGTGCCGAGGTCTTTGCAAATGCGTGCAAGGTGGGTGCCGAGGGCATCATTAGCAAACGCATTGACGCCCCCTATCGCAGCATGCGCAGCAAAGCGTGGCGCAAGGTCAAATGCACCCGGCGACAAGAGTTTGTCATTGTCGGTTATTCCCCGTCTAACAAGGCAGGCCGGCCTTTTGCATCGCTTTTGCTGGCCACACGGCAAGACGGTAGTCTTCTCTATAAAGGCAGAGTGGGAACCGGGTTTTCTGACGCAACGCTGGCTGAGCTTAGTCAGACCATGAGATCGCGTAAGACAGCACCCTGTGAAGGTGTGCCCTCTGATGTCGCGCAGGGTGCCAAGTGGGTGCGCGCCGATCTGGTGGCCGAGGTCGAGTTCACCGAATTCACCGCGGACGGCTATGTCAGGCATGGGAGTTTTCTTGGCCTGCGAGAAGACAAACCCGCTCAAGATGTACGATTGGAGGAACCCATGCACGATGATGGCAAGACTACCGTCGAGGGTATCCACATCAGTAGTGCGGACCGGACCGTTTTCCCCCATGCAGGCTGCACCAAAGGTGATATCGCGCGTCACTACGCACGTGTCGGGGAACGCCTGATCGACTTGGCGGGGTATCGCCCATTGTCGCTTTATCGTTGCCCCTCGGGCATTGAGGGATCCTGTTTTTTTCAGAAACATGATAGCGGGGGGATGCCCAGTGAGCTATCACGCGTGTTAATTGAAGAAAGCGACGGGGACAGCGCCGATTACCTTTATGCTACGCGGAGCGAGGCTTTAATTGCCGCAGCACAGATGGGCACGATAGAGTTTCACACTTGGGGAGCGCGGACTGATCGTCTCGACCGTCCCGACAGGCTGGTGTTCGATTTGGATCCGGACGAGAGGCTAGTCTGGGCGGATGTTCGCAATGCGGCTTTCGAGGTTAGGGATACCCTGTCAACGCTGGGTCTAGACAGCGGCGCGATCGTGACCGGCGGCAAGGGTGTCCATGTTTGGCTTACGCTGCGGCGTACTCGCAGTTGGGATACGATCAAGCTTTTTGCCAAGACATTCGCATATGTGATGGCGGCCCGAAATCCTGACCGTTATACCGCGACAATGTCGAAATCTAAACGGCACGGTCGAATTTTCATCGACTGGCTTCGCAACGAACGGGGGGCTACCGCTATCGCCCCCTATTCCCTACGCGCCCGCCCTGGCGCACCGGTGGCCGTTCCTGTGACCTGGGACGAACTGGCCAAGCTGCGTGGGGCTAACGAATTTACCATGGCAGACATCGGGCTACGTCTCAAACAAGACTGCCCTGCCGCAAAAGTACGGGAGAACTTACAAACCCTGAGCGACGATGTAATCGAGGCGCTTGAACGGCTATTGGAAGAATAGGAACCTCACATCGACGAGGCACGATAGCGCGGCAATTGTCTTGATGGGCGAACCTATCTATGGTTTCTGCCCATCATCGATAGTTTTGATCTACTACTTATCGGGTGAGAGCCAATATTTGACCGCCTTATTGTATTCAGCGGTATGAAAGTTGGAAGCTTCGGGCGCTGACGGATCACCATTAAAACGGCCTACACGCTGTGCGCATTCAAAAAAGCCAGGAGCCGGCAAACCACCTCTCGCCTTGCTGATCACAAGTGCTGCAATTAACGGGCGACCGGCAGCTACATCTTCTTCAATCAGATCTTCGAGTGCGACAGTGAGCTGATGGATCGTATTCGGCGGTGACAGCTCAAGGGCCTTCGCGAGCGCCTGATACGTCATAGGGAGAGCGGTATCTGGAAGCTCTCTAAGATATTCCCTTATGCGTTTAGCGGACATTTCAAAGTGCCTTTGATCTAATTCCGTTTCTGACTGTTGGTTCAGGTTAGCAGCCATTCACCCGATGTCATCAAATAGACGCGTCTACAAACCCCGTGAAAACCGGGAATTTGCCCATTCGACACAACCAGCAGCTTGACCAGCATATGTGATCTGCCTCGTGTCGAAGATGAATAGACTACAAACCGAAGCTTACATCAGTGTCCGAATTTCGGGGGAGAGCTAAGATGTCACTCAAAGTGCGCTGGCATCGTCAATGTCAACGTAGTACCTTTACCTAAAGAGGATTCAACCTTGATGTGGCCGTCGTGGGCGCGGGCAATCTCATATGCAATATAAAGCCCCAATCCGAGTCCTTGTTTACTGTCCCTATGTTCCCCGCGTTCAAACGGCTTGAATAACGACGCCTGAACTTCATTCGGTATGGGCGGGCCTTGATTGGTCACCGAAAGTCGTAGGCTGTCGCACTCTACTACAGCATAGAGACTGACTGGTTTTCCGGGTGCCCCATGCGTGATCGCATTACCCAATAGATTTGATAAAAGCTGCCCGAGCCGTTGGGGGTCGGCCCGAATAGGTCGCGGTAGGTCGAATGCGATATCAATGGGCTGCTCAGCAATTTGGCGGATCTCGGCGACCACATCCGTAAAAACCGCCTTGAGATCTACAGCATGAGGTGCCTCAATCTCGATGCCTCGCCCCAGACGCCCCCGTGCGAAGTCCATCAGATTTGTAATGATCTGACTGGCTCGGTTCAGTGCGCGTTGCATTTCTGGAATTAAAGGGTCTCCATTGACAGTTAAAGCATCCTTGCGCGAGAGAATGCGAAGGCCAGCGGAGACGGCTGCTATAGGGTTTCTGAGGTCATGCCCGACAACTGCAATGAACTGCTCGCGTAGCTTTCCCTCTCTTTCTTTCATTGAAAGTTGCGACTCGGCTTCCGCCCGCGCTGTTATCAACTCGCGCTCAAATTCTCGGCGTCGATTAGCTTTCAATAGCACCATTCGCGTAACAGTGTTTGGTTGTTCACCTGACCTTTTGGCGCTCATCACGACAGGCACTATGGTGCCATCGCGGGCTTTGAGATCGACGCTGACGCCGTTGATTGAGCCTTTGAGCCGAAGCAGCGGCATAAAGCTGGTTTCCAGAATGACTTGGCTGGAAAGGTTAAAATACGCGATTGCAGGAGAGCCGAGAATATCAGCGCGATCAATGCCAAGCCATTCCAGAATGCTGTTATTCAAGGACAGAATGGCTCCAGCATCGTCAACCACAAGATAACCGCAGGGCGCATCTTCAATAGAGCTGTAGCCAGCCGAGCTATCGATAATTGAAGCCATTCAGAGAAAGTCCCGCATTGCTAATACGACTTGATCTGGCGCACTTAGGTTCGGACAATGCCCAGTGGCATTTAACACGACCAATTCGCTATGAGCTATATGGTCTCGAACATACTCGCCAATCTCTTGTGTGGCGAGTATGTCATTTTTACACTGCAAAATCAGGGTTCGAGCACGCACATTCGGTAGATCGGCGCGATTGTCGGCAGTGAATATTGCCCGCGCGAAATCGCACGCAATGCGTGGGTCAAGTCGGCAAAAGCTCTGCGTGAGGAGGTCACCGAGCTCCGGATCGTTCTCATTTCCCATGATGGCTGGTGCCATAGAGGCGGACCACGCCAGAGGGTTCTCCTCCAAAGATGCGAGTAGGTCTTCAATATCGGAAGCGCTGAACCCGCCTGGATACCCAACATCAGCCACGTATCGCGGCGAGGGGCACACCATAACCAATTCTGTGAACATTTCTGGCTCGCCGATTGACGCCAAAGCTGCAATCATTGCGCTTGCCGAATGACCAACAATAATCGCATCACTGACATTCAGCTCTTTGCCTATTTCAACGAGGTCAGCGGAATATCCGTCAAGCGTCGCATATCTTTCCGGATCATACGCTTGTGAAGCTGAACCTCCCGCACCTACATAATCGAACGTGACGACTTTGTAGTCTTGTTCAAAGTGCGGGGCGACATAAGACCACATCCCTTGATCACAGCCAAACCCATGCGCGAAGATCATCGCACGATTTCCAGAACCGGAAACGCGAACATCGTGTCTATCGATAGCCGACACAGTATAGCACCCAATTTTTACCCCAAGAACATGATCGCCAGTAAAACCAAGTTTTGTCTGAAAGCCAAGTTGGCAGTGTCAGAGTGGTACCCATAGCGGGAACTATATACGCCATGTTTGGTTTTTTGTTTGGCCGTGCAAAAAGGAAGTCACCCGAGGCTTCGACATCAGCCAGCAAAAACACAGGTCTAATGCCTTTTGCGCTCTCTTCGTGAATGATAATTTCGCAAGCCTTCAGTGGCCGACGCACCAAATGCGCCGCCCACTGAAGTTATCCTTAGTCGTGAGCACTTTCCATCCAAGTACGGTGGCGTCGTTCGTCAGCGAGGCCTTTTTCGATCACAGGACGCAGCTCTGCGTCGGAGAGTGAATTGTCGAGCGCTTGTTGATAGGCCGCGACGGTATCGTCCTCGTTGGTTTTCATCGCCTTTAGGATGGCGTTGTCTCCACCAATGTCCGCGAGCGCGATCTTCCCGGTAGTGAGCCACTGCTTCATGTCGCCGTCCATGGGCTTATCGATTCCCATGCTATCGGCAATACGGCCAAGCTCCTGAACATGATCCTCGTGATCGCGCCGGAAGACCTCAATCTGCTGACGGTATTCTGCACTGTCGAGACGCTTGATGCTGCTGTCATAGGCAGCGATAGCGTCGTACTCTAAGGTAATCAAATTCCTAACAAGGTCCGCAACGTTGTTTTCGGTTCCTAAAGTTGTCGGCATGCGTAGTCTCCTTTCCTACCTATTGCTGTTGTTCGACTTGGGTGCCCGAATGCGGCCGAGCCTTTCCCAAACTGGGCTTCTGCCCCAATGGTTCAGGTTTATCTCGCTTCGAGAATTCGCCCCGCCCGTCGAGCGAGGGGCCTTCGGTCCAGCGTCCTTCTGGCGTAGGTTCGTCTAACGATGTGTTGAGGAAGTAGTAGGAATGCTCTGTCGCCTCGTGATCTTGCGGTGTGCTGTTGGGAATTGGCAAGGCTGCTTCCCATCCACCCAACTCTTCAATCACGGCAAGCCATTGCTGTTGGTGCATGGTATCGCGTGCAATCAAAAAGGACAGCATGTCTTTCATACCCGAGTCGTCGGTCATGTTGTAAAGGCGCGATGCAAGTACTCGACCACCGCTTTCTGGGGAGTGTCATGAACTTTGTGTATCTGGTCTGGCCCATGCGGGTTTTAGATACAGTCACGCATTGAAGCGATCCTCAAACATTATGGCGAAATGATTGCGGGCCGCAAACCATTCTCGAACATTTCGGCCGCCTTTCTCAAACTTGCGGATCGCCAAGTAGATCAGCTTCGTGGCTGCGTCTTCGGTCGGGAACGATCCCCGCGTCTTAATCGATTTGCGGATTACACGGTTCAAGCTTTCAATTGCGTTGGTGGTGTAGATGATCTTTCGGATGGCGGGATCAAAAGCAAAGAACGGGATCACTTCCTGCCAAGCCCTGCGCCAGGCCGGTGCGATGGAGGCATATTTTCCGGCCCATTTTTCCTCGAAGGCATCCAACTCCAAACCAGCTTGATCGGCTGTAGGGGCGCTGTAAATTCGCCGTAGATCAGCGGCCACTTCCTTGCGATCTTTCCAGGCACAGAAGTTCAACGAGTGGCGCACGAGATGGACAATACACGTTTGCACGGCCGTGTCCGGAAAGGCTGCAGTGATGGCGTCAGGGAAACCCTTGAGGTAGTCTACGACAGCAATCAGGATGTCTTGCAGCCCACGGTTCTTAAGCTCTGTCATCACGGAGAGCCAAAATTTGGCGCCCTCGTTGTCAGCGATCCAAAGACCGAGAACCTCGCGCACGCCATCCTTGCTGACGCCAAGGGCCACGTAGACGGCTTTGTTCTTGACCATGCGGCTATCGGCGTCACGGATTTTGACCCGTAGAGCGTCAAAAATGACGATGGGATACATCCGGTCCAGCGCCCGGGACTGCCATTCCCGAACCTCATCCAGCACCGCATCGGTCACGCGGCTGATCAAGTCTGGCGAAACTTGCAGGCCATAGACGTCCTCAAGATGAGCACGGATATCGCGGACCGTCAGACCGGCTGCGTAGAGGCCAATGATCTTGTCATCCATCCCATCAATGCGGGTCTGACCCTTCTTCACCAGTTCAGGTTCGAAGCTACCGTCCCGGTCCCGTGGCACAGCGATAGGCAGTTCGCCGTCTTGCCCATTCAATCTCTTGGCGGATGACCCGTTGCGACGGTTGGTCTGATCAGGCGGGGCATCCTTGCCGTCTTCATAGCCCAAATGTGACGTCAACTCAGCACCGAGCATTCGCTCCATCAGCTTGATCTTGAGCTCTTTCATTAGACCGGCATCGCCAAGCAGGTCTTCAGGCCGCTCGCAGCCCTTCAGTAGTTCGTCCAGCAGTTCCTCGGATATGGTCATCGTCCTTGCTCCTCTCAGGAAGCATGGACCAGATCGCAGTTACACAGAAGATCGGACACTCTCGCTTTTTGCCGTCGCAAAGGCCATCATATCTGCCGCCAAATTGCCCGTAGCATAAATATGGCTCATGTCGAACGGAACACCGTTAGAGTTTACAGGCATAGCCGATAGGCCGGAGGACAGTATATGGCGTGGGTTGGCTCCACCCATAATGGCGTTTACCACTGGGTCTTTCGCTGCCTCTTCCTGAGCTGTCAAAGGAGCACCTTCCAAATTCAATGCGACGGCGTGGCCGAGAAATTCGATATGGGACAGTTCTTCCGTGGCAGTCATCATGAGCATATCACGATACTTATCGTCACCGCGCGCGCCCATGGCCTGAAAGAAATATTGCATAGCTACCCGGATCTCTCCTTCGACCCCGCCGATTGCTTGCTGTAGGAATTTCGCGAACTGAGGATCGGGCTTATCTACGCGAACATTGTATTGCAGTTTGCTGGAGTGGTGGAACATTGCGGTCTCCTATGTATACGAGAAAACATTGCTTGGTTTAGCACTGATAAAACTTTGTGAGGCCATTAGGGTTCCCGCATTTGTAGAGTTGCGCGGTAGAATGCGAAAAACTGGCCAAAAATTTGTTATTTATTCCGCCGGCGGCAAGACTAATTCAGGCCGCGTAGTTCGCCCCGCTTAATCATCACTATCGCCGATCGGCCTGTCAGAGACCAATTTGCTGCGGAGCAGACCAGCGGCAGCGAGTGAGATAAGTGCTGCCCCATAGAGCATCACGTTCGAACCGATATTCCCCGAGATTGAGCCAGCAAGCGCGGGCCCAAACACGCTGCCTGCTGCCATAAACATGATCGTCGCAGTAAAACTCAATGACGGAAGCGAGGGAAAGAGACGCTCTGACCAGAATGCCAAAACCGCGCTCGTCATCATGACATTGATCCCCTGCAAACCGGCCGATGAGATTATCCCGCCCCAAGTACCCGCAAACCATGCAGCCAACAAAAGCGATGCCGCGGCGGTAACCATGAGCCCGCGCAGCAGCCATACCAAGCCAATCGCATCACGGACGCGTCCCGTTAGAAGGCCGACCAGCCCGAAAATGCCATATACGATGAAGACGAGCGCCGGTGTCGCGTTCGTCGGCACCCCAGAAACACCCTTCTGCGCGAAATGGTCTGCGGCAAAGGAGATGTAGATCGCCGAGGTGATACCGAAGACAAAGGCGATGAAGAAAAGTGGAGCAGCTTTAGCTTTTTTAAGCTCATGCCAGTCTTGGCCAGTTCCATTGTCCTTAGCCTTATCGACGTAGCGCAGTGCGGCCCAATTTCCGACGAGCACCACAATACTTGCCCCGGCAAAAATCACCCAGCAAACGCGCCATTCGAACCCGACAAGGACCATTGCCAGAGCAACGGCCCCAGCTGCAGCAACCCCCACGCTGGTGCCTGTGCTGATACCCGACAGTGCCGCAGGACGATCCGCGCCGTGAACCTTCCGATGTACAGCGTCGTTAAATGGTGTCCACGCGAAGCCTGCGCTTGACGCCGCTACAAAGACGCCCGCTGACAGCACAGGGATATTCGGTGCAAGCGCCACGATGCTAAGCCCTGTGGACGCCGCGACCAATCCTGTCAGGATCGGGAACTCAGGTCCCCTCCGGTTGAGAAGAAACTGAGCGATTAGTAGGCCGATAAAAAATCCCGCGAAGCCAAAGCTTGAGACCAGCCCAACCATAGCCTGGGACATCGAAAACACTGATTTGAACTCTGGCACAAACAGTCCAAACCCCATGCGTGCGGGCCCGAAGCTAATTGCAGTGGCCGCGAACCCTGCCGCGGACAAACTTTTGAAAAAGGTCATGCTTGGTGCCCTCCATTTCGGAGGAAAATGAAACGATTAACGCTTCGGTTCCCAAAGACCGTTTTTATAACAAATGCCTCCGCCAGCATCGCTGCAATCGGTTGCTCGGTTAGGGGTCGATCATGCGCGAGCGACAGATTAGGAAAAAGATTGAGCGATGCTGCCACTGAGTTGATTCCAGCAAATAATTCGACCCCGTGCATAACCCGCGCGGAAACTTACAGCATGCAATCCTCAATGCCGGCACCTAAGAAACAATACTGGTTATACACCGAACTTATGCGCGACGACGCATTGCCTTAATCAGAAAGTATAGCATCGGCCCAACGAACGTGTAGTTACACAAACTCACACACTAAGCCGGGTGGTGTAAGGCGGTACAAGAGACGTTTCTTTTCAAGATGATAGCATCATTTCCAGCAAGTCCAGCACGGTTTCCAGCGATTTTTGCCTAACGAGATCACGGCCAACCGGGCCGAATAATTTCTTCACATGGATCGTGGCGGCCCCTTCCTGTGCCAAAGCGAAATGCACGAGCCCTTCTTCATCGTTTTCGTCGCCGGGTCCCGCGAACCCGGTAGTGGATACGGCCACCTCTGCATTCGAGAGCCGCCGCGCTCCTTCGGCCATTGCGATGGCAACCTCTTTCGATACGGCACCTCGCTTGCTTAAAATATCTTGATTTACTCCCAAAAGCTCGTGTTTAGAAGCATCTGTGTAGGTCACGTAGCCACGCTCGAACGCATGAGAACAGCCTTCAATATCTGTCAGAAGGGCAGCAACAAGTCCGCCCGTGCAGCTTTCAGCGGTGGTCAATTTGAGACCGCGATCACAGAAACTCGTAAGGACATGTTCTGCTCGGTCGGCCAACGGGTCCAAGGACATCATATCTTTCGCGAGGCGCTCCATACGCTTATATTTCCTTCATACTGATCAAGGCCCGCACATAAGGACCCGCTCGCATTGCATTTAGGTGGGGACACACGTCCAAGTTTCTACCACAACCCGAAAAGAGATAAATGGTTTCCGCGCCCACATATCCTTGGATGAATAAAATCTACGAGCCATTATCAAAGTGGAAATTCTCGAGGTACAGTGATGAATTTATTCGTAGCACGCTAACACGCTGTAAATGGTTTGATCGTTAATATTATGCAGAAAACTCTCCAGCGATGATTTGGGTCGTCAGAGACACTGTGGTTGGTACTAAGCGCAGCAAAGGTCCGTATTTGCCGACTCTCAAGACTCGCGCTTCCGCGCTCTACGGGCGGGCAGGCTAACCCTTCCAGCCTGAACTTCCATTCATTACCATGCTCAATGCTGCGCTATAAGTCATCAGACCGGCTATATGTCCACTTTGTGAAATTTTGTGGAGCAGGTGCTATTGGGCCGGGAACTCTCGGAAGCGCGCAAAGGTTTGGGTTAGAGGGGTTCAACTATGTTCAAAAAGCCGTGGCTCAAATACGCCTTGCTTCTGGGGGTCGCGCTCGGCGGCTTTTTTGATGGCATTCTCCTGCACCAGATTTTGCAATGGCATCACCTGCTAAGCTTGGTCCCAGCCGTGACCGACCTGCGCACGCAAGTCCTCTGGGACGGCTATTTTCACCTTTTCATGTATGTATTTGCCATGGTGGGCCTTTGGGGCTTGTGGCGGACAAGGCGGTGGCATGAGGAGATCGCCGGGCTGCCGCTGTTTGGCGCATTAACGGCAGGATACGGCATCTGGCACATGCTCGATGGTGTGCTCTCGCATTGGCTGCTCGGCATCCACCGGATCAAGATCGACAGCGAAGCCCCCCTTTTGTGGGATATCGGCTGGTTTTTCGTCTTCGGCCTGCTTCCGGCCTTGGTGGGATGGTATATTCTGAACCGCGATCGCGGCCATGGGCCGACGTGGCGGCACACCACGGCCACACTGGTGGGATTGACCCTCTTGAGCGCTGGCAGTGGGGGCTGGGCTCTGCAACCACCCGCTGACAATCCCTTCACTACGGTGGTGTTCCGCGGGGGCGCGGTGCCAGGTCAGGTGGAAGAAGCCTGGGGGCCGTTCACGCACGCGTGGTCTGGTCCACCCCCGACATGGGTGTTGTTGTAGTCGACATGCCTGCAGTGCAGCGCTGGAAGCTCTACCAGCGAGGTGTCCTTCTGGTGGGTGGGACCGGCGTTCCTGCCGGGTGTTTCAACTGGAGCACGGCGAAGGTTTGAAGGGGCTTTCGACCTGAGCGAAAAAAGGGAACCACGGCCATGGAGACATTCCACTACCTGATCGGGCAGAACACACCGCACATCGCCTGGTGGCAGATGAGCGTCCGCGCGACGATCATCTTTGTCTACGCCATTCTGCTTTACCGGGTAGCACCACGTCGGTCCTTCTCGAACCTGTCGGCGCAGGACATCGTTCTGACCGTCATTCTGGGGTCGAGCCTGAGCCGCGCCCTGACGGGCAATGCGCCGTTGCTCCCGACGCTTGTGGCCACTGGTCTTGTGGTGGCTCTCTATGTCGGGGTGACCGCCATCGCGCCGCATTCGCAAATCGTCTCCCGCCTTGCGAAAGGGCGCCCCATTCCCCTTGTCCGCGACGGACAAGCTGATTTTCAAGCGTTCAAAAGGGCGCATTTCGGCGAGAATGACATTTCGGAACTGCTGCGGCTCAATGGCATGCGGGACCTGTCGGAGGTCCAAGAGGCGTATTTGGAACGCAACGGGCAGGTTAGCGTGATCGCGAAAGGCGACGACTGACTGCGCGTCGCGGCCGAGGAACGAGGGGGGCATTTCCCTTCTCCCCCCCCGCCTACTTATTTGCCGTTGTGGTTGTCCACGTAGCTCTTCACGAAGCCCTCCAGCTGCGGCGTGTCACATTCGAAACCCATCTCTTCGGCTTTCTTGATAACTTCCTCACCGGTCATGCCCTGCTCGCAGCCGATGTGCATCATCACAAAGGCACCGGAGCGTTTACCGGAGGCGCAGTGGACCAGCACCGGGGCCGGCAGCTCGGTGGCCTTTTGGCGGAACTCATCGACAAGGGCATCAGAGAGTTTCTCGCCATCCACCGGATGATGCAGGAAAGTAAGCCCGGCCTGCTCGGCCGTCTGCCGTTCCTCCTCGGGCTTCATCTTCAGCTTATCGTCCTCGTCAGCGGTCTGCATGTTAACGAGGGATTGAAAGCCCTCCTGCGCCGCTTGTCGGATCTGCTCGGCCTCGGGGGCGAACTTGGCGATGGTGAAGCGGTCGTTGATTTGAACTGTATCGTGCATATTCTTCTCCTTTTAGTTTGGTTTCTCGATTTCGTAGCCGGCGGCCTGCCAGGCCTTCCAACTGCCGGGGACGTTCCGCACTTGGTCGAAGCCGTTCTTCTTCAGTAGGCTTGCGGCAATCGAAGCGCGAAAGCCGCTGGCGCAATAGGTGGCATAGGGTGCCGCACGGTCGAGATTGTCGATTTCGTCGCGCAACTCCCCAAGGAAGGCATGCCGCGCCCCGGGGACATGGCCGCCCTCCCATTCGTCGGGCTTGCGCACGTCGAGCGGTTGCAGATCCTCGGCACCGCTTAACTCATGCACTGAAATCTGCGGAATCTGGGCAAACTCCCGCCCGGCTTCGCGCCAAGCCGCCATGCCACCGGCGAGGTAGCCGCCGAAGTCAGTGAAACCGGTGCGCCAGAGCAGCCGCAACACGCCTAGCAGATCACCGTCATCGTGCAGGACAAGGTGGATCGGCTTTTCGGGGTCGAGCAGCCACCCAGCCCAGACCGAAAGCTCCGGTCGGGCGCCGATATTGAGGCTTCCCGGCACATGGCCGGTGCCGAAGTCCATCATGTCGCGCACGTCCAGAAGTTGAGCGCCAGCCTCGGAGAAACGCTCGACGGTCATCGGCTCAATCCGAGGCAGGTTGCGCAGGACCTTCGGGCCCTTCGAGTTCACCTTCTTCATTCGCGGATAATGCGTGGGAACCGGCGGCGCATCCCCGAGGATCGCCTTCTTGAACTTCTCCAGATCGTCGATCCGGGCGTAGCTGTTGAAGCGCCGCTCATAGCCGATGGTCGAGGACATCCTGTCGCCAATGTCCGGCCCACAGGCGGACCCCGCGCCGTGGCAGGGATAGATGATAACATCGTCGGGCAGCGCCATGAAGACGTCCTGCACCGTGTGGAAAAGCTTTTCCGCCAATTCCTCGGACTGATCGTCACCCAGAAGGTCCGGTCGGCCGACGCTGTCGACAAAAAAGGCGTCCCCGGAAAGGACACCCCAAGGGGTCTCGGTATCGCCGTCAAAAAGCAGGTAAGACATATGTTCCGGCGTATGGCCGGGGGTGAAGCGCGCCTTCATGCGCATGCCGCCGAAGGTGAATTCGTCCCCGTCCCGGACCTGTTCATGCGCAAAGCCATAGTCGGCACCGCCCTCGGTGCTGACACAGAGCTTGGCCTGCCCGTCCAGCCGGTCCACCAATTCACGCGCGCCACTCAGGAAATCGGCATGGATATGGGTCTCAAAGACATGGGTAATGGCCATGCCGAAGCGCCGTGCGGTCTCGAGGTAGATCTCAACGTCGGGGCGGGGATCGACAACGGCGCAAGTATGGGTCGCATCGTCGCCGAGCAGGTAAGAGCATTCGGCGACCCCGTCGGCCAGTATCTGTTCGAAGCGTAAGGTCATGTCGTGTCCTCCTGTGGATCTAACACATTCGTTTTGCGATCTGTTCCGGCCCGCGCGCTCGCTATGCCAATTGGTATGCTGTCCCAGTCGGCGTGGCCTTGCCAGTTTAGCCCGGCCGGCGGTTGGAGAGGGACGCAGAACGGCATTCTTGGGCTCTTTCGAAACGCGGTTGATAAACTCAAGCGCGACAGCCAATTTACGGAAAAACCGCATTAGGTCCTAACTGAACGGACATCTACCAACTGATACCAACTGAATACATGAGCAGTTACGTCGGCGAAGCTGCCGCCAGCGCAATGCTGAGTTGCTGCTACCTGATGGGGATTTCAAAATTTCATAGAAACTAAACCCAGCTCAAAAGTCGCAGTTCACGTATCGCTCACACTTTTCACGCGACACGGGAACCAGTTCTCACGTTTGCGTGTTAGGCTAAATAACTCGAAATTTATGAGCACCGTATGAAAACTGGGTATTCCAGACGATCCGTACTTTTTGGACTTGGCGCTGTGATGGTCGGGGCGGGCTTGCCGCGTCATGCGTTTGCGGCCCTCGATAGCACCCCGTTCAGCTTTCTCTCAGAAACCGAGGCCCGCAGCCTCGCATTGCTTTGCGACACGTTGATCCCGCAGGATGACTTCCCTTCGGCCAGTCAAGCCGGTGTGGTCGATTTTATCGACCTACAGCTTGCGGGTGGGTATGGTCGAGGCGAACATCTTTATTTGAATGGCCCCCACCCCGAGGGCACACCGGAGCAAGGCTACCAATCGCCAATGCCCCCCGCCAAACTTTGGCGCGAGGGTCTCGCAGCGATGCAGACTGTGATCGGCCCGCTTGAAGGGCAACCGCAATCCGCGCTCGATCAGCTGATGACCGACCTGTCCGAGGATAGACCCGCGCTCGCCGGTTGTGTCGGGGCCAAAACCTTCTTTACCGAACTCCACGCCTTGACGAACCAGGGCTATTTTGCCGACCCGATTTATGGTGGCAACAAGGGCTATGCCGGTTGGCATATGGTCGGGTTCCCCGGTGCTTACGGCTATTACACCGACACAATCGACGACCACAATCGCCCCTACCGTCAGCCCCCTATGGGCATCGGTCACGAACCGGGCAAAACCGACTTCTCCGTAAAAGGATAGATCATGGCACGGCGGCTGGCGAAAACAGATGTGGTCATCATCGGGGCCGGATGGACAGGTTTGACAGCAGCTTATGAACTGTCCCACGCAGGAAAACGCTGTATCGTGCTTGAACGCGGGTCCTACCGCCATGACGCCGATGATTTTGCCGCTCCCAAGGAACATGACGAACTGAAATATGCGGTTCACCACGCCCATATGGTCAACACCCGCAAGGAAACCCTGACCTTCAGAAATAACAGCAACCAGCGTGCCCTGCCGATGCGCAGGCTCGGATCGTTTCTGCCCGGTGTCGGTCTGGGCGGTGCGGGCATCCACTGGAACGGACAGCTTTGGCGGCCCCTACCCTCTGACCTCGAAATGCGTAGCCACTATGAAAGGCGCTATGGCGCGGATTTCATCCCTGATGATCTGAACGTGCAGGATTGGGGCGTCACCTATGACGAGCTTGAGCCCCATTTAGACTTTTACGAGAAAATCTGCGGCACCTCCGGTACGTCAGGTCAAATGGCGGATGGCCCTCGCGAGGGAGGCAACCCTTTTGAAGGGCCGCGCAGCACCGACTACCCCAACCCGCCCATGCGCCAACCCATCGGCCCTACCAAGTTCGGCGAGGCCGCACAAAAGCTGGGCTATCATCCCTTCCCCATGCCCGCCGCGAACGCCACCAAGGAATATACCAATCCTTACGGGGCCAAACTTCATCCCTGCACCTATTGCGGATTTTGCGAACGCTTCGGTTGTGGATATTACGCCAAGGCCGACCCGATCATCTGTGTCTACGACCAGATCAAAAGCCATGAAAACTTCGAGATCCGATTTAAAGCACAGGTGCTGCGGGTCGAGAAATCAGACGATGGCAAGACCGCGACCGGCGTTACCTATCTGACCGACGCGGGAGAGGAGGTGTTCCAGCCCGCCGATATCGTTTGCATGAACGCCTATGGCCTTTGGAATACGCATCTGATGCTGGTGTCCGGACTGGGCAAACCTTATGACCCGAAGACACGTTCAGGGACGGTAGGCCGGAACTATGCCTACCAGACAATGGCCGGTGTGAATGTCTTTTTCGATGATCAGGTGGTGACGAACCCCTTCATGGGTGCCGGCGCGCTTGGCACCGTAATCGACGATTTTAACGGCGATAATTTTGATCACAGCAATCTTGGGTTTCTAGGCGGCGGCTATATTGCCTGCACCCAGACCAATGGCCGCCCGATCAACTACCAGCCCACGCCCGACGGCACACCTGCTTGGGGCGCGGACTGGAAGCGCGCGGTGCGCGAAAACTACCTGCATCATGCCAGCCTGACCGTACACGGATCATCTATGGCGACGCCCGTTAACTACCTTGATCTCGATCCCACGTGGAAAGACGCCTACGGCCGCCCCCTATTGCGGATGACGTTCAATTTCCCCGAAAATGATCGGCGTATGGCCGATTATGTGTTGGGCAAGGCACATGAGATTGCGCGTAATATGGAGAATGTGAAATCCACCTCCGCCAGCAACCGCGCCGCAGAGGGGAGCGATTATTCAATCGTCCCCTATCAGACGACGCATAACACAGGCGGCACGGTGATGGGCACGGACCCGGCCACCAGCGTGGTGAACCGCTTTGGTCAGATGTGGGATCATCACAACGTTTTTGTCTTCGGGGCGGGGC
>Ga0209634_1000447_pt1 | contig 32271 bp, 51 predicted proteins | sample LinPmetageLP40_FD_184043 | JGI IMG/M metagenome (GOLD analysis project Ga0209634, IMG submission 184043) | Marine viral communities from the Pacific Ocean - LP-40 (SPAdes) (version 2) | ecosystem: Environmental > Aquatic > Marine > Oceanic | place: Pacific Ocean | collected 2010-08-26 | reverse complement strand
AATGGAATATAACGCTTGGGTTATTCAGTATTATGAAAGTGAAGATGGTAGTTATACTAATCAATACACTTATCCAATGATGGACATGTTACCAATAGATAAAAACAATTATCTTTTCAAAGGATGTTTAGGAGAAATTCAAGCTAAAGCAATGATGCATAATTTATGTAAAGAATATTTAAATTTTGGTTACAATATAAATCAATTCAATAAACAATATAGATTAAAACAAATGCATTGTAACTTAGTAGAGCAGGCATTTGAAAAAGGTTTTAGTTATAGTTACAGTCATACCTTAATACCACAATACACACCACAACGTAGGAATAATTAAAATGTTTTTAGAATTAGTTAAATCAAAACATGTACCTATCAAAGATAGAATTAAATTTATGATAGAATTACATGCTAAACTTGGTAAGCAAATAACTAAAGAACAAGCAAAGAAACTTGTTAATGAAGATAAGTTACCAACTCAAGTTATGTATGCTAATGAAGATTATCTTGTTCAAGTTTATGATAAAGAATTAGCAGATGAAATGGTACATACGGATGATCTCAAAGGTAAATGTACTTGGTTATCTATTAGAAGACAAGATCGAGGACACCTGCAAGATTGGGCAGACTTACAACAAATAAAGAATTTTATCTGCGGTAAAACTAGAGAAGCTATACAACTTTATCCATCAGAAGATAGATTAATAGATACCGCAAATCAATATCATCTAATTGTATTTCCAGAAGATGTTCTTATTCCTTTTGGTTGGCATGTTGGAAGAACTGTATCAAATGAAAGTGTTCAAGTTAATAACTCTAAAACAAAACAGAGATTAAAGAATGTGCTTTAAAAATATACAAGGTATTATTAATGCAGACGTTAAAGATGGCGTAGCTAAATTAGTTTTACTTGTTCTCAATCATCATGCAGACAAGATAAAATTAATTTGTTATCCATCCTTAGATACAATAGCTAAAGAAACAAACCTATCAAAGAGTACAGTGATTAGAAAGATAGATTACTTATGCAAGAATAAATTCATTGATAGGAAACAACGTTCAAACAAAGTTAATATATATAAGATAAAAGATTACCGGGAGTGTCAGAGTGACACCTCGGAGGTATCAGAGAGACACCATGGTAGAGTCAGAGTGACACCCGAACCTACCAATCATAAACCAATAACATATAGTGAGGTACAAACAAATGGAATTGATTCAACTAGACGATTCGCTTCGCACCAAGGCATTAGAAAGATTAACAACTCAAACACCAAAAGATATAACGAACAAAATTCTTACCACGTTAAACTCAATAATATCTTACAAGGAAAAAATTAATAAAGATTATTCAATACATTCTTATTATTTAGTTGGAGATAATCCCGCTGATAAAATAGAAGAAGCAAATAGAATAATAAGTTTGGCAATGGTTCCACTACCTTTAGATCAAATGCATCAAGCATTACATAAATGTACTTTAGTTATGGTTAAACCATCACAAGAAACACCTGCAGATGTTGCGTTAAGAATACGAGCAATAGCAGATGGACTTAATGATTTTCCTGCAGATATATTTTTACATGCAGTAGATCACATTGCTAAAACAAAAACTTGGTTCCCTAGTCTAGCTGAATACAGAATGGCGGGAGAATATCACTTTAAAAAGCGTAAAATGTTGTATGAAATGATGCAAAATAGCATAAAACGTACAAATTTAATTGACTTTTCTTTTGCAAAAGTGCAGTATAAATAAACAGATAGGAGATATTTTATGTCACAACCACAACAAAAACCACAACACACTATAGGTAAAAATTATATTAATTCTAATGGTGCAAAGTCACATTGGAGGATGGGTTATATTGGTGGCTCAGATGCAGTCAAAATTATGCAAGGTAATTGGCATGAGTTATGGCTAGAGAAAACGGGCAAGACACAACCAAAAGATTTGTCTGATATTTTCAGAGTACAATTAGGTGTAGCAACAGAAGCTTTTAATATTAAATGGTTCGAGCAACAGTATGAAAAGCAATGTGCATATCAAGTAGAAGCTATGAAAGATTACGAGGGTTTGTCATTAAAAGGTACACTTGATGGTGTTGTTTTAAATGAGATGGGTAATCTAAGTGAGGTAGGTGTTGAGTGTAAACATGTAAACTCATACAAATCATTTCAAGATCAAGTCTTATATTACACTCCGCAACTACAATTATATATGTTTGTTGCAGATTTAGACTCTATGTATTTCTCAGTTATCCAAGGTAATGAATGGACTTGTTCTAAGATTAGCAGGAATGAAGCTGAAATACATAGGATGATCCCGGTATTAAAAGACTTTTGGAAGTTAGTTATATCGGGAGAAGAACCCGTTGCTAACATACCCGATAGAACATTAAAGGTTGTTGATAGCATTGCTATTGATGACTTGGTTGCAAGAGATGCAAGCAAAGAAAATCATTTCACAGAACTAGCGGAGAAATTTATTTCTTCAAAGGTAGAGCATGACAACCACAACAAAGTAAAAGCGGATCTTAAAAGCATGCTCGCAGACAATGAACGAGAAGTATTTAATAGTTCACTGTCAATTAAACGCACCAAAGCAGGTGTAAGATTCAACATAAGATAGGAGTTTTTATGACTACGAAACAAGAGTTCTGGGCATTTCATAAAGCTAATCCAAGTGTATATAAAGAGTTTGAAAAGTACACTAACATAGCCATTAATAGAGGTGCCAAACATCTAAGTCATTGGTTAGTTATTGGGCGTATCAGATATGAAACCGCAATAGAAACTAATGATCCCGATTATAAAATCAATAATAATTACATAGCTTTTTATGCTCGGTTGTTCATGGCATTGAACCCACAACATGATGGATTTTTTAAAACTAAATTAACTAAACAAGAAAAGCAGGAGAAACAATATGCCAACGCAAAATAAAAATGGGACTAATCCCCACAACGAAACTAGCCCCGTTCATACGATAGGAAATCATATGAATTCAGATACTACAAAAAAAAATGTTGAATGTAAATCACTTAACGAAGCAATGTCTATGTTTCAACAACTTAATATATCAGCAATTAAAAGTAGTAAGAACCCATTCTTTAAAAATAGTTACGCTGATTTAACTAGTGTTATTAATGCCTGCAATCATGGTGCTGATTTTGGATTGTCATTTTCACAAGCGGTTAAGTTTGAAAATACATTACTTAATGATGGAGAAAATAAACAAAGAGTTCATCTAGATATATATGTAGAAACTACTGTCTCTCATAAAAATGATGAAGCAACATTAGTAAGTAAAGTTCCCGTATTAATTAAGCAAGGTAAACAAGATGATGCTCAAGCTATGGGTAGTTCTATCACCTATGCAAAAAGATATGCTTTGCAGGCTATCATGGGATTAGCTTCAGATGATGATGCTAATTTAGCTAGTGATGCAGAGAATGATCCTAATAAAAACAAAGAAACTAAAACGTCTAACAATAATGGATGGAGGTAGCAATGGAATTTGATAACACAAATAGGGTCAGCTTGTTCCAACCTAGAGATAAAAAAGATATTATGTTTGATGGAACAATTAACTGTGATGGTACTGATGTTAAAGCAATCATTGTAAAAGCAACAAGTCGAGATGGTAAACCTTACCGCAATGTTTATATAAGTGCAGGACCAATTTATCTTAATGAGAATAAAGAAAAAGAAACTATCCCGGATGTTGGCGGTACTATTAATCTATTAGGTATGGCTAAAAGAATAGGTCTTTATTGGAAAGATTATTTAGATAAATCAACCGGAGAAACAAAGCAAATGTTATCAGGTAGTTTAAGAGAAGTTAATACAGACTATCTTGCTAATGCAAATCAAAACGGTAGGAATGAATACCTTGATGCAAAGAATGGTACGACACCTCAAATAACACAAGCTGAAGTAACACAAGAACAACCTAAAGAAGAGGAGATGAATGATGAAATCCCATTCTAATATTGAAACTATTATACCTACTATTGCTATAGAAGATATTGCAGGAGAACTACAAACTTCAGTAGGTAAATTAAAAAAGCTTTGCAAATTAAATCACATTCCCTACATGAAAGTGGGGCATGCATGGAGATTTAAACAAGAAAATTATGAATTACTTATGGAGAGTTTGCAGTGTCGTTACCTATATTCAAACGAAAAGGATCAAAGTTTTACCAAGTCGAGGGTAAAGTATACTTCGGAGATCGATTCATCTCAGTACGTGAAAGCACGAGACGTGTTAAGAAACGAGATGCAGAAGAAGTCGTAAGAGATATAGAACGAAAAGCAATCGAACTACTTAAAGGAGATAGCAAACTTGCTATCCCTTTTAGTTCTGCAGTTATCACTTGGGCAAAGGTTCAGACAAGAAGTAAGCGTGACCTATGGTGTGCAGATAATATGTTAAGAGTATTTCGTAACACAAATATATATGAAATAAACTTAGCTGATTGGAATACATTCACTATTAAGTTTATGAAAAACTATAAGCCTGCATCATACAATAGAATAAGAGATGTCTTCCAAGCTATACTTAAAGTCTCTGGATATAAAGTTGTAGCTAAAGATACGCCCGATTGTTTAACAATACCTAAACGTCATGTAGATAATCAAAAAGTTATATGGTTGTCAGTAGATCAAAGAGAAATGTTATTCAAACATTATCAACCATGGTTAAAAACGTGGGGAATAGGTGTTGCTTACCATGGGTTTAGGAAAGGTGAAGCACGTTTATTAGAGATACATGATTGTTTAATAGATGAAGAGTTAATACGATTACCTTTTACAAACACTAAACAAAGTAAAAATAATTTTATTCCTATGCATCCTAGATTTAAAGAAGCGTTGATTAAAGAGGGTTGGAGACATGAAAAATATGTATTTGTAAATAAATATGGGAAACCATATGCTGAACAAGGTCCTGCTAAGTCTCATAAGACTGCAGTAATAAAAGCTAATGAAGAGTTAAGGTCACTTGGTAAAGCTACGATACCACACTTTACTATACATGATTGGAGACATCATTTTGCCTGCACGTTTTTAACTACGGGTGGTGATATGGAGACTTTGAGACAATTAGGTGGATGGACTAACTTAAAAACGTTACAACGTTATGTAGGTATATCAACTCAACATAAAAAACTAGCTATGAATAACGTGAAATAAATGGTAAATTTAAAAAGTTACACACATTTTAACACACACTTAGGTTGTCTATGCTCTGTAAATGGTGGGCGGTGACGGTCTCGAACCGCCGACATTCTCGGTGTAAACGGAGGAGTTTAAACGAAATGGTCTTTGGTCACATCCCACGATACGCTAAAATTAATTTAATAACTCTATGTAAACCAAGGAAAAAACGCAATCCTTTTTTAAAAACTGCGTTGTGCATTATCGCATTACTTTCAATAAGTTTGTCGTTTTATATTGTTTCTTAATGCATTGACTATTTAATCTTTACACATAATAACACACAGTATCATTTATATAACTATGAAGATGTTAAGTAAATAGAATAAAAAAAATTAAACCATATCAGTGAAATCTTTTTTAGGAACATTAAACGATTTAATACATTGAATTACTTTACCAATAATCTCAACGTCTTTAAACAATTTATGTTTCTCCCACAAAGAGTGATGAATAATTTTATTCCCAACCTTTTGTCCTATTAAAACTCTATACTCAAAACGAAATGCAAACACATCTTCTTCTTCTATCTTTACATCTTGTTCTACTATTATAGTATCGCCTTTATTTATCCCGGCAGTACCATACCCACTAGGTGTATCAAGTTCTAAAGCTAACGCTTTTCCCTCTATACCATAAACATTTACATATCGCACTCTGTTCCCTTTCGTATTAAACACCTCAAGTGTTCTGGTTAAGCTATCAGCAACAGTTACTTTGGTAGGCTCTGTTCCTGATACATGGGACAATTTAGCGACAGTTCTGGAAGATGGTATAGACTTAGCATTGCCATTGAGAAAACGTGTAATGTTAGTAGGACTAGTACCTGCTTTGGTTGCCCACTCATACGCACTCATTTTTTGGTTTTGGATTACTCCTCGCATCCAAACCTTTAATGCTTTTCGTTCTTGTTCATCTATGGTATTCTGCATTATTACACCATATCCAGATTCAATAATTAAATCATCATTAATAAAAGCACAATATAACACAATTTTCCCCTTGTAAACTATGCATTATTGCAGTATACATTATCACATGATATTGTCAAATTACTTAAACCAACTACAAGATATAGCGTATCTACATGATATTCGTTTAATTGATATGTTCGTACAAGCAAAGGTTCCAACTAGTACATACTATAGAGCCATCAACGGAATGGAGTTACGTTTTAGTACAGCACAAAAGGTAGCAGATGCAGTCAGATCAGATATTTCAGTACCGGGCAGTACCAATACCAGTTGATCCAAACTGGATTGAATTAGTTACTTCCTTAGTAAAAAAAAGAAACAAACTTAAAATATCTCAGGAGGCTTTAGCATTTCAAATAGGTTGTGCAAATTCGCTCATAGGTAAATGGGAAAGATATGAACGTCTGCCATCAGGTTATATGCTTTTATATTGGGTTCAAGCTTTAGATTGTAAGCTTAAAGTTAAATGAGAAAGTGTGATGTATGCAATACAAACGCAAGATATTTAATGAAAGTAAAAAGCATGCGTACTTATTACGTTTGTTTTTCGTGTAGGGAGAAATCAAATTGGCAAGCAACGCTAGCAGAAAAGGAACATACCATGAAAACTTCTTTGTCAAATTATTCAAAGCGTGGAAGATCAAAGCGAAACGCCAACCGTTATCGGGAGCTTTGGGAGGGGAATACAAAGGAGACTTAGTCTTAGAGTTGAATGGTCACGATATAATAGTTGAAGTTAAATATAGAAAAGCCGGAAGTTTTCCCTCTCCTTTTACTGTGATGCAAAACAGAGATGCCGTTCTTTATAAGCGTGGCGGTAACGCAGAACCTAGATGGGTAATGTTTTTTTCAGAAGAAACAGTAAGCAAATTATTTAAGAAAGGATAGTTGTATGGCAAGACCAGTAATTAAATTCGATCAAAAACACTGCTCCGAATGTGGTATTCGTATGCCACCCGTTGCATTTAAAAGACCATACGCTAAGATGTGTCCTGATTGTAAGGGTGACAATAGATCAGACAATCAAGAACTAAAAAAATTATACAAAGAATTAAAAGCACAAGCCACCAATGAAGTAGAAGATTGGGGCAGTCAAAACATCACATCAAAAGATAACGGAATATTTAGACAACCTAAATGGTAGTTTACTTTTCCAATAATCCTTTACGATAACCGAGTGATCTACTGTAAGTAAGTTCTTCTTTCCTACCATTAGGCACATAAGAACAATGAATCCATCCAGTATTACCACCAGTAAAACATTCTAATATTAATTGATCGAATGGCAAGTTGTCTGAAATCCATTCAGCTAAATCAAAATTAGAGATCCCGGGAACCTCAAAGTCTACCGCCTGCCCTTTACAATGTTGACTGCTTGAATTTGATCCAATCGCTTCACATAATTTTGGACTACGAAATCCACTTGATACCATGAATGGACCATATTCATTTCTTATTGGTTGTAATATATTTTCTGCCAACTCTCCCATATTGTATATAGCATCTGCATCAGGGTTGTTAGCTATACCCATACGTTCTGCTGTCTGGCTTTTAAGCATTTCATTTAATGAAAAGTTTTTGGATAACATAACCATTACTTTTTATCCTTACCTTTTAAACGCTCTGCGGTTCTCATTCCTGCGAGTCCTAGCATGCCCATTAAAACCGGTAGCATGGTAGCCGTATCAGCTTGTGGAATTATAATCCCAAACCCTGCACATAAAGGTGAGACTAAAAAGTTTACAAGAAATCCAAGTACACATACCCAAGCGGTAGCGGGTCTCCACGACGATTGAAACCAGTTACCTTTAGCTTCAGCTTCATTAACTTTGATCTGAGCCAATGCAATTTCTTGTGCGTGCTTCTCTGCCATAGTAGAAATCTCATGGCTAAGTTTTTGTTTGGTGTCTGCATCCGGGATAAACTTATCTAGTATTCCTGATACTGCAGGTATCAAAGCCGTTAACATTAATATACCCTCACTTTCTTATCATCTATTTGGGGGACCAATTTACACATGCAATTATAATCTTTCATGCCATTGTCTGTGTCTAATTGTTGACCACTTAAATGGTCTTGATAAAACATACAGTCTACGACTGACTTGAAATAGATTGATCCTTGCACTGCACCATTAAGATAACATGCCAACATAAACGCAGTCATATTATCCCTTTCTTTTTAGCTACAACAAACAAGACGGTTACAACACCTGCCAACATTGCTGTAATTAAAATGCCTAATATAATTTTAAGAGCCATATCACGAATATACTCTCTACGTTTCTGTGCTTTTATCCGTTGTTCTTTCCTAGCAACCCGGGCATCAGCACAGAATTGTATGTAGTCTTTATAGAGATTGGCTCTGCCGTAAAGTTGCATATACTCTCGTAGTTTTTCTTGCTTAACTCTAATAGATTCAAGAGCCATAAATTCTTCTAGGTCATTGTCTGTCTTACCTAAGAAGTTAGTCCAAATACTATTCTTTTTTTTATGTAAATCTTGTTGTAGTTTTTCTTCAGCACCTACAAAATTAGCGATTGCTGATCCTGCACTACTTAAATCTTTGCCATTTTCAAGGGTTTGTTTGATTATTGCAAAGGCACTATTTGCAACCATGAGCATTTCAAGCATGGGCTACCTCAGTAGTAAACCTATTAGCATTACAATCATTGTTCCTGCAGTACCTAACATGATTGACTCTTGACGTTTAACTCTATTTAAAAGTTCTGCAAACTTATTGTCACTAACAGCTATATGTTTTTCTAGTGTTACATGAATCTCTTGAATGGTAGGTTTAGCCATTATGCTAAATCTCCATGTATAAGAGTATACATTCCATCAGCATCATAAGCACCAAAGCCAGTTGCAGATAAATAAAGAACCCTCGTAATTGATGTTGTTAAATTTCCATTATCAGCATAAGCTGTAGCTAATCCAGAATCAGAACCATCTGTAACATCAACACCAAGAACTGTAGTATAATTTGCTGAAGCTAAATTAGCTGTTCTTGTCATTTGAAATTTTCCAACATTAATATCAGCAACACTACTTGTATTAAAATTATCTAACATTGTTTCATCAGCTTGAAACTTAACCCATTGTTTAGCCAACCCTTGCTGTAAACTAGTAGTAGCTGTTCCCTCACCTCTAACAGTTATAGCATTAGCAGAACTATTACCAACTAGTGCATCTACGTTTAATGTACTCATGCTAAATCTCCTGCTACTAACATCATTGTTGGATCACTATCAGCAAAACCAGCATTATGATCATAAATAACAGTATTAATTTTTGTTGTATTTGAAGTACCTTTAATAATACCAAACCATCTACCACTTGATCCGAGGTCACCAGTAACACTTATTGCATAATGTGCATTAGCCATTACACTTGTAAATGTTGAAGCATAACGACCCTCTCCACCATCTACAAGTGCACTAACATTAAAACCAAATGAATCATTACTAGTCAATGTACTAGCATCTCCGTCTAATCTGTTCCACGCTTTAATTAAGCCTTGTTGTAGGCTAGTTGTTGTTGAATTTCCCTCGCCAGTAACAAGGATTGATCCTGCTGTAGATACACCAGTAAGTGTATTAACTTTAAGTGTACTACTCATGCTAAATCTCCATGAATTGTAACCGAGTGGTCTGTATCAGCATCTAATAACGAGCCACTATTAGACTGAAATATTCTAAGTATAAATACTGAAGTAGATGCATCATCTACTGCTGTTCCCCTATTATAACCAGAATCGTGATTTGTCATATGTGGAACTGCTGATTTTATTGCTGAAAAAGGATTACTTATAGTTAATGTATTTATTCCTGCACTTCCATCTACTACACCACTAACATTTAATGCAGCATCTGCATTTGATGTACCATCTCCTTTTATATTTGCTGTCACTTTAGCTAACCCTTGTTGTAATATTTGTGATTCACTATTTTCAAGTGTAACAGTTATTACTCCAGATGTACCTCTACCAGTTAATTTATCTACGACTAATTCACTACTCATACTATTGTCCAATTCCCACTAAGAGTTATAGTTGTGCCAGATGCAATAGTTACTGGACCACAAGACAAAGCATTGTTAGTTGCATCAACAGTTAATGATCCAGTAACAGTATTTTCATGTTGTTGTATGATAGCTTCGTAACTTGTAGTGTCAGCTTTCTTACCAATATTATTAAACATATTAAACTCCTATGCGTAAGGACTTGTTCCTAAAACACTTGTATCCCAAGCTGATTTTAATTTAGCAATAGTATCTGCATTAGTTATTGCACTTGCTGAAGGTGCATCTCTTAATGCTTTCTTAGCATTTTTAGCTGTGGTTTGTGCATCACTATCATCAGCTTCTAATGCTTTCATATAAGCTACATCTTGTGCTTCAAGTAAATCTTTTCTAACTGCTCTAATTTTATCTTTAAAGATTACTTTAGATGCAGTTAAATCTTCAGTTATAACTGTGCCAGATAATGACCAAGCATTTCTAAAATGTCTGTCTGAGGGGATCGTTGCTGATTCAGCATCAATCATATTTCCATCTTTATCTGCTATGTTAGTTGCCATATTATGCCACCTCTTGTTGTTGTATTGTTAATTCTTCTGATATCTTCCATGAGTTTCGCCATGTTCTTGTACTTGGCAGTTGTGATTTTTTGCATATAACTAGTCTTGGTTTGTTTGCTTTATCCCAATCTTGCCAAACATGACGAGGTATGTCTTTCATAATGGCATATTCAATCGCTTGTTCTTCGGTCATGGCATCAATAGGTTTTGTATTATGTAATAGATAACCTCTTGTATGTTTTTTAAAATCAGCTTTAGCTTCGTCTTTAGCTAACTCCCAATAGACTCTCACATCTGGTAATATTCCACCTTGCAAAGCACAAGCTAACCAATTACAATCAGGGTGTGTTACTTTTGCAGGAGCATCTGGTTCATTCTGATCTTCCCACACCACACAATATTCTGATCTATAAGGCTCTAAGTTTTCTTTTGCCCAACACAGTCTATCCCAAAGATGTGTGCCTTGAAAATCAGGTGTTGTTATCATGAAATCTCCATAATACTTAGTGTGCCTGAAACTTTATCTGTTACTGAACAATCAATTAAAATTGCATCTGTAGCTTCTAATATAACTTTGCCACCAGTTAATATTTCTATAGATTGACCAACAGCTAAAGGTACATTTTTAGCAAGGAACGAATTTGAATTTGATACTAAACTTGATGTTGGACCACCTCTAGTGCCAGTATTAGATGAAAGCTCTACTTCTACTGTAACTTGTGATGTATGTATGTTTGTTAATATTAAACCAATGACAACAGTTGTTCTGCTTGAGGGTGTTTCATACATAGTGTATGGCGATCCTGCACTAGCAGGTTCCGCTGAAAATGTTACTACTTTGAATGTGTTTGCCATTTATATCTCCTTATCCAAGTGCGATTGCAATAGCTGTGGGATCGTCTAAAGTACAAGCAATCGTTATTGTATCTGTTGCACTACCAGTTGTTGTAATGTTTGCACCTGCTAAAATACGTAATGTGTTACCATTTGTAATTGTTTGATTGTCTCCTGATGAACCTGCCACTATAAAATTTGTCATATCACCATCTGCACCGGCTGAACCAGTAGCACCAGTAGCACCAGTTGGAATCCCAAGTGCAAAAGTAGCTGTGTTTCCTGATTGTGATACAGAAGCCGTTGCACTACCACCAACACTAACAGTTGAAACAGTAACACCTGCAGTAGTAATATGATTTACAGCTTCAGCGTTACCTGATGAAGAATTAAATCCTAATACCTTACCTACTCTATTAGCCTTTATAGGTAATGTTAATGTTGCAGTCGTATCATCATCTGCTAATCCAATTGACCTTGTTGTTAAGTCTGTAATATCGTCTGCTATAGCAATAAATCTATCTAATTCTGTATTTAATTTAGCTACTTCAAATGAACCTGATGATGGAAAGTCTGTAATTCTATTTAAAGCTATTGATCTTGTAATTACTACAGTTGATCCACCACTTGCACCAGTTACAGTATTACCTGATGTTGTGTTTATTGTACCATTAGAGCCATTGCCACCTGATACAGTGTAATGCGTAGATAATGTTTTCTTAGTACCATCCACATAAAAGTTTAAATCAGCGTCATCAAAAAATTCAAATGGTACAGTAAATGCCGTCTGTGTAGCACCTGCATTAACAGTGTAAGACTCTCTTGGTGAATGATCGCTTAATGTAATAGTCATATTGGCACCTTATTTCTTGTTATAAATACTGGCAACGCACAAACGATTATCGCCCACCTGCTATATCTCTGAAATCATCATTCAATCCATATAAAGATATCCAAGGTAAATTTCTTGAAAGTCTTTTTGCACCCTCTGATGGTCTGTCATTAAGATAATCATTACCTGCTCTAATAAATTCTGATAATTGCCCGGGTACTGCACCTGCAAATTCAAGAGATGCATCAAGACCATCAGGTTTATATTTGCCCATAAGCATATCACTTTGTTCTATCATGCCTGATCCAACCCCTGCATGCAGACCCATGTAAAATATGTCTGAATAAACGCCTAATATTCCTGAGAAATCTACAGTTCGTGCGAATATATCTGTAGGTTCTTTTTCAAAAAACCAAGGTTTGTTTCTATTTCTAATATTAAGTGTTGTATATCCTAAGAACATTAAAGCTAACGCCCCCATTACTCTGTTCTTTCTTGCAGGATCAAACATTGCACCAAATATTCTATTAGAAGATGCTAAACCAAAGTTCATAAACTGAAATGGAAAGCCTAATGGTTGCCACTCAATTCTTGTCATCTTAATGTTTTTTGTACTTGCTCTTTCATCTACTTTAAAACCTAGCTTATTCATAAAAGGATGATGCTTTGTATAAAACACACCATTTACAAGCATAGGCTTATCAAATGATGTGGCATGCATAATAACATTAGCTGTGTTTGTGTTTAATGCTGTTTGAAACTTTCTAATTAGTTCTCTATCTTGTGGCGTATCTCTTGCCCAAGCATCAGTATTAGCATAAAAACTTTTATCACCCTTTTCATGTGGCATGTCAGCAAACTTTTTAGCTGTGTCTATATCTATAAAGTGTCTGCCTAACCATTCAATTTCAAAATTAGTTGCTGTATTATTTTTAACCTTTAATGAAACTTCTATTAAATCTGATTGAGCGTGGACTCCATTAAGAATTTTAGCGTATTTAGTAACAAAGCCTAAGTTATTGCCAATTAAAGGTATGTTGTAATATGCCTGAGTAATAGGATTAAATACTCTTTCAACGGCATTAGGTTGTATTCTTTTAACACTATCTTCTACTAATCTTTGTTGTATGAAAGACTTTGATAAATCTATTTGATCTATAAGTTTAGGTCCATCTTTCATACCCTTAAACATTATGGCTCTATCGGCTTCATTAAAGAATGGTGCAATGTTTCTTTTAAGACCTCTTTCTAAAACCATGACTCCCATATCGTTAACTGCAGATAATCCTGCACCATGAAGATATGTCATACCTGCTATATCTTTTAAACGCTGTGCTATTTGCACCGATAACCTATCAGGGTCTTCTATTATGTTGCCCGTAATACGTCTTATTTCTTCTGAAAAATCTCTTTTTAATTCTGCAATTCTTTTTTCTGTAAACCCTGCATTTTGTCCATCAAGTTCTATATCATCTAGTAAATCATCTATATCTTTATCGCCAAAATTTCTTGCCCATTCAACACGCTTGCCCATCTTCTTTGAATATGTATAAACAACTTCAGGACCCAGTATCATGTAATCTACAATCTCATGCTCTGGTATGTTCAAAACTCTATGCTTTAAATGTTTTGCTGAACCTGCTCTTGATGGACTAGCAAAGTCTATTGCATCTGCATTTTCTTCTAAAATATTAGCAACAACTTTTTTTGCAAACATAGTAGGGTTATCAACTAAACGATTTACATATTGACCTGATATTTGATCGTAAACTCTTGCAGGGTTTGCTCTTAAATGTCTTGCAAATATTTTTTCTAAGCCTTGTCTGTATGCATCATCTGTAAGTAATCTTGCTTTGTTATAGTAAATAGGACTAACCCAATCTCTAGCTAGGTTTTGATCCAACATATCAGATGCTTCTTGTAATCTATTACCTACTTTTGTTCTTACTTTTTGAAAACTATTAAACTCATTTAGTTCTTTTTTACTTAATCCTATTTGTTTTTCTTTTACCTTAAGTGCTTCAAATCTTTGGTCTAAATCTTCTATACGTTTAAGCAAAGATGTTTTCTTTGCTCTAAGTTGTGCTTCTGTTTGTAATAAGCCAACATGTTTGGAATCTTCTTTCCATATTTCGTAATAGTCATCTAGTTTTTTTATGCCATCTTGCTCTACTTTAGTTAATTCTTTTCCAAGTTTGTATGATTGTTTTGGGTCTTTAAATAATATTCTCTTTCTTTGTAAATTAGTAAACCATTCGTCAAAGTGTGGTGTTTGACCACCAAACATTTTCTTTGCTCGTGCTTTTGCAGACGTAACATTAATATCAAATACCTTTGTAGGAGATGCATCTGCACTATTTTTTATATCTTGAACATAAAGTTTTTCAAAACTTGTAACAAATGCATTAGCTTCTGCATTATAACTAGCTTCTCTTTGTCTTAGACTTTGATTACCAGTGACACCAAAAGCATCTTTTTCTCTTGCTACTGCACCATTACCCTCAATTAGCTGATAAATTTCTCTCATCTTTTCGGTACCATTTTTCATAATACGCTTACCGGGCGTTGGTATAACATTCATTAAATATTTTGTGAAAAAAGTATCTTTAATTTTAGAAGATGTTGCTAAAGGATTAGATGTTACTTCTCCCGTTTCTGGATCAATAATTTCTTTTTGTAAATTATTTACGTCTACAATTTCCTCGCCATTAGCCAACTTGTTTAAATTATCGCTTGATCTGTTAAGTCTTGCTAACCCTGATCTTACTACCCCGGGTGCAATACCAAATACAGTTCCTAATCCCGTGGCTGTTATTGTATTGATAGCTGTTTCTGTTGGAGTGTTTAGTGGATCAAATGGTGCTCGAATACCCTCTGATACCACACCATAAGCAAGACCACCTTTTAATCCTGCCTTTGCTCCTTGTGCCAGTGTCATCCCACCTCTTGCAAACAATCCAAGTTGTCCTGCAACGGGTAATGCAAATAATATATTTAAGGGATCTAAAACACCTGCAACTAAACTAGATGGATCATACCAGTTTGCCCTGCCCATAATCCGCCTACGTTCTCTGTTTTCATCTATACTTTGTTTGATAAAGTTTACATGATCGTCATTTTTACCACGAACAAGTTCATCTATATGATCTTCATATCCCTCAATATCTTCTAAAGTAAATTCTGTTTTAGTTCTTGGCACGTTACCAAATGTTGATGACTCAGAAAAACTATCATAGATAGGTGCGTAAGTGTAACCAAGCTGTGCTAGAAAGTTATCAACAAACCCTGCATCTGGCTTTGCTTTTTCAAAGTAACTTACTGTAGGTAATCCAACAACTGTACTTGCATATGGATTTTGTTCTTCAAACTTCATTTATTGTGTGCCTTTTGATAAGTCTTTAAGTTTTCTTATTTGTTTTTGTATTGATTTATCTTGAACACCTTTATCTAAAACACCCTGCGAACCTAAGACTGATGCATTTTCTTTGAGTAATTGTTTGTCAAATAGATTTTTCAAATTGTCTGATAACTCTCTTCTTCTTTGAAGAACATCACTCATAGATTGATTTGTTTTGATTTCTATTAAGTTTCCATTGCCATGTCTTAAAGCAACTCCATCTGTACCAACTGCTATATATCGTGCAGTAGATGCATCACTTGTAGGATTAGCTAGTAAGAAAACATTCTTACCTAATTCTAAATTTTTGCCTGCAAGTTTAATTTTTTTGTTTGCGTTCTCTTCCCATTCAGGAAATTTATTAGATGCAATATATCTTTCAGGAGAAAAGTTAGATGCTTTGGGAGTACCACCTATTTCAGCATTAAACATATACTTACTTTTAGTATACATAAGCTGATAAACGTCATTCAATGTTGAGTCTATATCGGATTCACTTATCTCTTGATTTGTATATGAAGCCATAGCTAAACGTTTCAACATTGGTATAGATGTAGAACTCCAATTATATTCTTTTTGTAACTCTCGTAGTTTGGTTGTAATAATAGTGTTGGCGTTTTCATCACTGCTAAATCTGTTTTGAATTGCATTTGATCTAATAAGTTTCTGATCGTCTGTAGCATATGTTTTTAACGCCACACGATAAGCCTGATCCTTTTGGTCAGCACCCATAGATCGCACAAGATGATCGTATGTACTCCAAAAATTAACTGTGTCTGTATCTAATCCTTTGTTTAAAAATCTAACTCCACCATCTCTTGTTGTAGATGACATAGCTTGTCTTCTAATTAGATTTAAATTAAACACCTGCTGTGATGTAAGATTAGAATTGTTCTTAACATTGCCTAACATTTTAAATAAACTATCTGGCATTATATTAGCTTGTTGCAAAACTCTTAGCTTAGTACCATCTTTTAATATATCTGGATTAGTTGCCCAATCATATGAAGACTCATAACCAACAAACATTTGGTCAAAGGCTTTCATATCTTTTTTATCTGCAGTACCCGTAGATATACGTTTTAATGCACCTGCATTTTTAATGGAATCTTTTAATCCGCTTTCAATAGTTGCTTGATTACTTGCGTTACCTGCAAGTTGAACTGTTAATGATTTTATATTAGCTTCTGTTAAATCTCTAAATATTGTATTGTTAACGCCACGTTCTTCTAAAACCTTTTGTATTCCTTTAGGGATATTATTAAAGTTACGTTCTCTTAATCCTTTTTCTACCATGTTCATCTGAACAGAACTCATACCATTTATACCTCTAAGTATATCTGAGTATTTAATTCCAACTCTCATTTTATTTTCTAAGTCAGAAATAGTTGTTCTTGGAACTCTACCTCTTAATAGTTCTATGTTTGCTTTAGCTTCAGCTATATTTAAATCAGCACTCTCAGTGTAACCCTCTCTTTGAAATGTAAATGCATCTTTCATAAAATCGCTGATAACAATTAAATTGTTTTCAATAGCAATTCTTTCTTCTTTTTCTGCATCTTCAGCATACTTTTTAATACCATACTGAGCCTTTAGTTTAGCTGAGTCCTCCCTATACAGTCCTATAAGATCACTTGTTGTATTACTTCCTGCTAATTGATCTTCTGTAGCACTTAAATAGTCATTTGCTTTTTGCTCAAACTCATCATATGACTGTGAATCAACGGCAAGTTTACCCATCATGTTTGATGTCTGCACATACAAGGCATCTGCATATCGTTTCTGAAGTAACGGTGTTGCTGTTTCTCTAGCTACATCACTAAGACTTGTTGGTAGTTCTTTAAAATCTAAACTTCCATCATCTTGTCTTATTCTTATTTTAGCTACAGTATCTTTACCAAGTTTCTGTTGTTCTGTTACAGCTTCTTGAAAAAACATTTCTGTAGCATTGGCACCTGCCCGGGCAATAGCATTACCTAATTCAACACCACCAGTGTTAGTTGAAATAACTCCAATAGGTTTATTAGTAAGCTGTGTTGTCTGTGCTTTTAAAAACTCTACCATTATCTAAACCCTACAAACTGTTGTCTTTCTGCATATGTTGTGTAACCAGTAGATTTAGGTACCTTTGGTGCAACTGATGAATACTTAGCACCTGCAGAAAGTAATGTTGAGCCTGCATTTATTAACGCCATCTTCCTTGCATTGCTTGCTCTCATATTTGCAAGCTGTATTCCCATAGTACGTTGACTTTGTTCTGCAATAAATTGTGACCTTGCTCTATCCTCTGTAATCCTTGCTTCACTTGATGCTCTATCTCTTATTGCTTTAAGTGATCTATCACTTCCACTATCTCTACCCATAACCCCAGTAAATGAAGTGTTTACATTATTTAGGGTTCTTAAATTCATAGACCTGATATTATGCTCTTGCATTGCTGTTAATTTAGCTTGTGCCTTTTGAACTCTTAATTGTTCAGCTTGTGCTCGTGCTTCTGCAGACTTAACTTGCCCTGCTTTTATTTGTCCGTATGCTTGAAATATTGCACCTGCAATCATTAAACTCATTAGAAAGATACCTCCATAATCATACCATTAATTTGTAAACTAAACGGAAAGCTTTGAGATATTGAAACTCTTGGATCACGGCTATATCCAAGTATTCTAAATTCTTCTTTACCCGTTATTGCAATGCGATCATTTGACATATCATCTGTAACGTTTCTAAAGACTAAGTCTTTATTGTTAACTGAAACCGCTAACGTAGAATTAAGGTCTAGGACAACACGACTAACTCGCCTTGGCTCTCCCGTTAAAGGACCACCTTGAACTCCTGCATCTACTGGTAGGGTTGTTATGAGGGGAGTGAAAGCATAACCGATAAACCCAGTAGACACAGAAGCCTTTGCAAGAGATGCATCTATTTGTGCATTTGATATTGTAAATTCACCAAGAAAATCATTTCCGCTTATAGCTTTAACAACCGCACCATTTGAAAAGTGTGATGTTAAACTACCAAAGACACTATTAGATGCACTAAATATATTGCAAAAATCCATAGGCATATCCACCTGGAATTCTTCTAGAAAAAGTTTTGTTGATCCCGACCCATCATCTCTTGCAGATGCAACAAATAATCTTTCATGGACTGAACATATTGAGTGCCATTTACCAGTTGTATCCCATAAAGACCAACCTGCTTTATTATCCCCTCTAATAGAATAAAACACCGCTATGGTGCCATCACTATTTAAAATGAAATCATAGGACTCAGAGCGACTCAAAGCTCCTTTAATTGATGCTTGTTGTACGGGGTCTACAATTAAATGCGGTGCAAGTTGTGAAACGGCAACAGAAGTATAAGATGCTTCTGCATCTGTAAACACAAACTCTCGTAATGCCGTGCCCGTTTTTTGTATAAATAATGTAGCACCATCAAATACTGTAGGTCGAACAAATGAAGAACCATAAGGTGTTTGTCTTCTGATCTGTGCGTTGGCAGGTGTAACTGGTTTATCAGTTGGTGCTTGAACAAACAACTCAGCACCCGTTGTAAACACTTGCAAGTCTCTGTTAGATACTAAATGACGTATAGTAAATATCTCACCAACGTTTGCTGTAAGATCAAGAGCATCATTATCTTCTGCCGTTCCAACATCAAAGTTAAAGTATTGTCCAGTTTTAGAACCCCAGATACCATCAGGTTGTGCCAAAGTTCCTGCAAACCATAATCTATTTTGATGCAGGGTAACGGCTCCCGGGAACCCTCGTACTGAAGAGTAACTTTGTTCAGACCATTCTGTTGTTGCTGAACCCGTAGCAATTCTTGGAGCACCACCACCATCTGCTGAAGATGAAGCGGTTGCACTGCCCCCTGCTGTAAACTCATAAACGTTTTCATTAACGACTGCAGTAATTGATCGTGTGCCATTTATGTTAGTTATAGCAATACCACCAACTGTTCCTGCTCTATCAATAACAATAGATGCACCTGCACCTAACCCATGTAATGCATGTGTCACTTGTATAGTTCCACTACCTTCTGCAGTCTTCAATGCATCATTATCTAGTTGATGTCTTAACGTTCCTAAGATTGTAGCGGTAACTGTTGTAGCATTTGTAAATCCAGTAATTAAAGCTTCTGCATCTCCTATTTTAAGATACGATCCAACATGACCTGATACAAAATAATCTGCTGAAGTTGTAAGTGTTTTACCACTACCACTAGTTGCATTAGATGATAACGTTACACCCAATGTTTGAAATGGATAATAAGGTTGAAAGACATGTTGATTATCAACAGACGTTTCAAATGCAAACGTTTCTACAACAAATGAAGTAAGACCAGTACGAATAATTTTACGAGGTCCTATAGTTTGATGGCAAATAAACATTATATCCCCTTGTTGTGCAAAGGTATATTCTTCTAAATAAGGTGCTGAAGTTGTATTAACCAACCATGTTTGAGAGGTTATAGTTTGTATTTTAGAAACTGTTGCATCACTAGGACTTATTTGAAATATGTCTATCTGTGTATTACTAAATGCTATTATATACTGTTCATCATCTGAAAATATAAATGGTTCTATTCTTAACGTCTGTCTTAATCCTGATGAATAAGCAGGAGAAGATGCAAAGTTATGCCAACGTTTTGTTCCCGGTCTTTTAACAACTCCACCCTCACCTCTAATAAAAAAGTTTCTTACCTTTTCTGCAGAGTTTGTATATATCGGAGAGTCAGTTCTCGAGGTTAATGCAGGACTTATTTCTCCAAACTGAAAACTATTTTGTGGAATTCTTATCCTTGCCATTAGCTACGCCTATTAGTTGCAAACCTCGTTGTTGAAAGAGACCTAGTTGTTTGCTGTTGGCTATCAAGATTTCTTGCTTTAGCCATTAGACGATCAGCTTTACCATCCATTAACAAAGCTAAACTATCATCTCTAGCTATAGCTGTAGCAAAAACTCCTGCTAGTGAGTATTGAACAGCTAATGAAAAGTAAGATGGGAAGTCTATTTCGGATGCTCTAAATGTATAATCAGCTACTAATACATCACTTGTACTTGCATCAGAAAAAATTTTATCAGCGTAAACTGTGTATCCTAAAATATTATCATTAACTGTAACTGTGTGTAACATTAAAAGATCACTTGGTAATTGATGAGCAATAGCAAACCTGCCCGTTGGTGTCTCTGTTAATTGATTTAATGTTGCTTGCTCTGTAGCAAATCGCCACCGGGCAATACATAAAGATGACCTAACGACATCCTCATACATGTTGGATGCCACCAATGCTTCAGTTGAATTACTATCAAAAGAAGTAATTGGCTCTGCACCAATAAGCACTAAGGCTCTTGACGCAATATCCAACGCTGAATTAGATGCCGTTGAAGTCATATAATTTTAGTCGCTATCTGTTTCAGCTATTGCTGTACCATCAGATACATCAACGGCAGTACCGTTATTACTTAACACAGTGACAAAACTTGTTGTTGGTGCATTACTATCCACCACAAGAATAACGTCACGAACGTTCAGCATATTTGCTGCCCCATTAAAATAGTTTGCACTATTAACAGTCGCAATAGCATCAACGGTTTGATAACCCCAGAGGTTGAATCCACTTCCCCCGGCTAATCTTATTAGTCCACTTGCTCCATAAGCCATATTAAGACCTCCTATCCGTTGTTATCAAGAAGTTCATAGATACCGTTATCGTCTATAACGACAGAACCCATGGACATCATTGATGTTGCTAAATGTGAAACTCTTTCTGGAACGTAGTTCAACTCAGTTGTTACGTTTGCTCCAATTCCAAGACCGATTGCACTTGTATGATAAGCCATATTCTTACCTGCAGTTACAGCAGATGTTGAGAATATATTAAATCCCAAGAAGTTTTTCATAGTCATACCACCTGCATATGGTAGGTTTTGATCCCCAACATAATCTGATGATGCAAATTCATTTATTAAAAATAAATCAGCAAAACCTTTAGGATGCATAGCAATATAACGTTGTCCATCTTCCGGAACGTTTGCACTACCAAATGTTTCAAAGGCAGAAAGTAAATCTGCTTTTTCTACAGCACTACTCGCATCATGTAATTGAGTTGAGTTTGCACCTGCATCCATTGCAGTTATAAGTATTTCATCAGTCTTACGACCTAATGCTGAAGCTGAACTTGTTGCAATAGCTTGACGTTCATCAATGTTTGTCTTGAGTTCGTCTAACTTGTCAATGTATTCAGAAGCATAAAAGTCTTGAAGAGTTGCTTCGACTGTGGTGTGTGCCAATTCCATTGGAGTGACCATACCATTTCTTGATTTAGTTGAAGCAGAACCGACACCGATTTTCTGAAAGCGTACCACGCTTCCTGCAACATTACTTACGTTACGAACAGTGTTCATTAATTTTGAACCCATTCTCTGATACGCAAGATGTACCTCGCTCTCGAACTGCTTAATGAAAGCCGTGTCTATTGTATTAGCCATCATTAATCCTTTCCCTGCTAAAGCAGATTAGTTGTTTAAGTTGCTATCAGTTATCCATCACTTGCTTCGACTTGTTATCCGTAAGGGCAATCAGCTAATTCCGGGCTGTTTATCCTCATACATATTCACATATTCAGTTTCTTGACAACGCACAAATCGTAATACGTCATACCCATTTTGTTTAATTACTTTAGGCATAATCATAAAACCAAGATAACCCAACCATGTAAGGGTTTTGTAATGCTCTACGGGGCAAACATTTTGTAATAGAAAGTATTTATCTTGAAAGTATTCAACGATTGCAGGAGAAAATTTAAGAAATGTTTTAGGATATTTGTCTACTATATCATTACAAAGCATCCATATAGACCCAACAAGTTCATGTTCTGGTATAACGCCAAACATCATAACTGGGTTGTTATCTATTAATGCTGTGTATGTTTCATGTTGGTCGGAACCAAAAGGAGACATCAATGCACGCCAAGGCGTAACGCCTGCTATCATACATTCTCTTGCATCAGTAGGTCTTAGTTGATGTTGTAATGTTTCTGCGTGAATAGGTTTAGCTTTAACAATGTAAGCATCTCCGTACTTACCTACCCCCGTGAAGTCGTTTCCAATCATTATTTACCTCTTGAATAAATGCATTATCACGTTTTCCTTGTTGCCAATAACGAGGGTCTTTCATCTTGGACTCAACATCTAACTGAGTTATTTGACCTGCAACTTGTGCTGTAGGATTTGGTGTAATAGATTTAGTTTGTTCTATTACATATTCTAAAGCTTTTATTCCCGCAGAAGATGAACCTAATTCTGAAACAGCTTCTTGCATTGCAGGATCAGGAAAGAATTTATTCATCCATAGTTGCACCGCTTCAACTCTTGCTGATGCATTGTCACCTAACTCTTTACTTACAGCTTCAAGATCAGGTTGTGTTCCTTGAACCGCTTCTGCATATTTTGCTATACCCTCTGCAAATTCATCTTGGCTTAATCCATTTTCCCAAGAATAATTAGACCACCAACTAAGCAATTCATTATCAACTGCTTCTGCTTCATCTAATGTTTCTGGTAATATATAATCGCCCACAGCATCAGGTCGTTCAGCAAACGCTTCTGTTTCCATCTCTGTCATAAGCTTAGTGCGTAGTTCTTCTTCGCCTTTACCTAACTTACCCTCAAGTTCACTATAGGCTTTTGCCATATCAGCAGGGTCATTAAACTTTGGGGGCAACCATTCTGGTCTTGCGATTTCAGTAGGTGCAGTTTCTATTGTTGGAGTTTCGGTTGGTGTTTCACTTGGCGTTTTTAGTAATGTTTCTTCCATGGTTTATCCTCTCTGCATGTTGAACACGTTTGGCTATTAAAGCCACTAAATACCTTTGACCCTCAAGATGCCTTAACTCTTCATTAGTTATATTTGCACCTGATATAGCTTCAATGGTAATTGATTTAAGATACTGCAACGTAGCCAGTCCACTCGGAGTATTGAATGTACTGGCTAGGTCGAGGGAGATTTTATGATCTTGTTCTTGGGAACGAGGATAGCCGTCAACCCCTAAGTGCTTGGACATTTTCAACTGTTCCTTGTTGTTGCATCTGTTGAGCCATCTCAACCATCTGTTGTCTTTCGCCAATATCTCTAATGAGGTGGTCTGGCACACCAAATTTTTTGGCTAGATAGATGGCAGTTTCCTCGGAGGACACAAGGAGATTAATGACCTCAGGACCGAAACGACCTGCAACCATCTCTAAAAATCTATCTAGAGACACAATATCTTGATTTGATTGTGCTTGTGCCAGAGGGGAAACACTTTTTATCTTTACTTCTCTTCCATTAACAGTAGGTATTTCTATTCTACCCTGCTTGCTTAAAAGATAAACCACACGTTGAAGTACGGGTTGAACCATCTCAGCTTGCAGTCTGCCAAATGCAGAACCAATCTTACGAGATAAATCAGCCATACGTTCTGCTACTTCTGTAGCTGATGCAGGTGTTTTATTAGGATCGCCAAGCATATCATTATACAAGGCTCGTTTAATATTGTTTCTCATATCATTAAGAACTAAGTTTGCTACATCAAAGTTACCTGCAGACCTTATAGGTTGTAGTCCTTGCGAGTTTGGTGCCTTTGGAATAACAGTTCCCGGTACAAGATTAATTGTATCAACATTAATAACACCATCATCATCCATCTGATAGATACCTGATATAGACATCTGTGCGTTTTCTAATACTAATTCTATTGTAAGGTTGGCACTTTTGATTGCACTTAATGCATTAATTGCAGGACCACGCCCATAAATTTCGCCAGACGCCTTACTCCAACGGAACGCTATAAATGGATTAGAACCAACACCAGTATAAGTTTCTTCTAAGATTAAATCTTTATCGGCTAATTCAATAACCATAAAAGAATATTTTTCTACGTTTGGCTCATCATATAACTTGCATGACACCTCAAGTAACTTACATTTTGACTCAGGATAATCTTGTATCTTTTTTAAAATTCTTTCACTAAAGACACCTTTAGGATAAGCAATCATCATGTCGGAATATTTAAGTTCACGTTCTCTATATACATGATCTATTCTACCATCAGGTCCAGTATCAAGAACAACTTGAGGTAATGGTACAGAATGAAATCTTATAGGGGTAACTGCATCTCCCTCTGTTATCATTAAAACCGCTGTGCCTAAAGCAAGGTCAATAAAACATTCATGTATTTCTTGTGCAAAGTTAGATGTTTGTAGTACCTCAAATATGTATTCAGTAACTTTATCTAGCTTATTATTTATTTCATCTGCTTCAGTATCAGGCACTTCACTACCTGCAACAAAGTCTGCCCATCTAGCAAAGTTAGGAACAAGACCTGATTGTAGCCTTGATGCAAATTCTTGAACACCAACTACTGCAGTCTCATCAAATATCTTGTCATCACGTCTTTGACCGGGAGTATAATTTTTAAAACCTTGACGTTGGGGAAGACAGTATTCAAATATCTCATCATACAAGTCTTCAAAATCACGTCTGATAGTTTTAGCTTTTTCGTATTTAGCAATATATCCTTTAGCTAAATCATGCATTACGCAGAGTACCTATCATAAAAACCTATACCACCACCAGAACCAGTAAGTAATGATCGTCTGCCAGTGCCTTTTCTTTTTCTTGAAACAGTTTCTTCTAAGGCATCTTGTTTAAGTTCAGCAGTTTTTGTTTGTTCTTTTTCTTCCGCAGACTCACGCTCCATCTTGGATTCAGCACTCTCTTGAGGTTGTCTTGATCTGCCACTTGGTAAACACATATGCAACTCCTTTTCTTTAACGCATACCTATGAATATAAAAATACACAACGCACAAACGTTACATTCTTGACCATAAACCTTGTCTTCTTTGTTGCTTTGGTTGTCTGGTAAATACATCAAAAGAAGTCTTTGCTTGAAATGCATGGACTCTTTGGTTCTGTCCCATAACCTGCCTGCCCTCTCCTGATCCAAGCATTAAGTATTGCAACGCATCATGTATATGAGAAAACCTATCCTTGTTTGGTTTATCATCATAGCGTTCTCCTGATACTTGTATTCGTCTATAATGATAGCCACCCTCAAATCCTTTGATTAATTCTTTACATCTATAATCAATCAACACACCCGATTGACCATCAACCATTCTTTGAAGCGGACCTGATACAGACTCCAACCTCAAAGACACATCATTACTATGAGTTGGTCTAGCTTTAAGACCTGCACCTCTTAGTATTTGGAATGGAGTGCTTTCATCTGTCTGTGCTCTAAAGTCACCTGCAGGATCACCAAATATATTTACTTCACAGTTAGCGTAGCGTAATGCAATCTCTTGTCTAAGTAGTTCAGCAAACCTAACAATACCCATATCAAAAGCTACAATCTCTTGTAGTATTAACCAACGACCACGAACCTTTTGAGCAAATACACCTGCAGGAGTTAATCCAAAATCTAATCCAACATATAATGGCAATCCATCTGCAACGGGGATCTCTTCTTTAGAAACATGAACGTCTGCACTAAACATATTATAAACTGGCTTACCATCTTGTATGGTTCCCAATCTATTCATTACATAAACATCTATCCATGATTTAGTTTTACCTTGTAACAAATTAGTATAATAACTTTCCATCATATGTTTTTTATTCTCAGCAACGGGATTAGGAGTATACTTATCTATTTCTCCATCCTCATTCTTAACTTCTAACATTGCAGAGGGTTGAGTGTAGAACCTCCAATTATCAGGCTTAACTAACATCTTGGTTTCTTCTCTTGTCATATGATCTGGGATAGGAACCTCGCCTGCCATGATTGCCCACCAATGATCTTCTTCGGGAGCGTTCGTATCAGCTATAACTCCGGTCCAAGTTGGACCTCCATCACGCATTGAGGGGTATCTTCCGACTCTCATAGTGCAAGCATCTATAATACTTTTCGGAATCTCACGTGCTTCGTTTATCCAAATGCCAGATAATTCTAAACTTAATAATTTTTTTACATCTTCAGGTCTGTCGAGTGCAAGGAATATAACTTCCAACTCCAAGTCACTTTTGGATATATGATGCGTATATGGTACTGACCAAGAAAACCTACCCCAAGTTTCTTCTGGGAACCAATCCAACCAAGTCTTAATCGTGGTAGTACGAAGTTGAGGATTGGTGTTTCTGATAATCGCCCACCTACTTTTTCTTTTGCCATCTGCTGATTTCTCCTGCATTAACGCTCGTCTAAATACTTCTATGCAACAAGCTACTGATTTCCCGGAACCAACCGGACCTCTTAGTCCTCTAAAAAAAATATCATCTTTAAGAAAAGCCTTACATACTTCCCCATCAGGTTTGTATTTAAAGTCTATCAATTCCCATATCCTTTCCAACCTTAGTTAACTTCTCAATTATACTAGGGGAAATAGATGCAATCATTTTGTCTGCTTCATAGTTGGTGCAGAATTGATCGGGGTAATGTTTAAAGTGAACCTGCTTAACAACTATACGGAGTATGTCTCTGTCTTCTTTAGTTAATCTATGTAGTCTCATTATCTATCCTATGAGAAATTGCGAAAGCTTCTCGTTTTGCTTGCCGTCTTTTTGGGCTGTTTAGATACTTGTTTACCTGCTCTAATTGCTTTGCGTTTAAGAGCCGTAGTCTTGGCGTACTCACTGGAACTAAGAGCCTTAATCGCTTTCTCAGGTAAGTAACGTTCGCCAGTTGCCTTATTCCCTTGTGTACTAGGTTTACCTGACTTGGTTCTCCACTTTTGTTTTGTCCACGCACGCAACGACCTTTGTGATTTTGTTAACGCCATTAGGAAGTGTAACCCCCACCTTTAGCTTTATATTGTTTGGCAAGCATCTGTGCTTTTCGTGCAGACCATTGACCCGGTCTGCCACCCTTACCACTGGCTTTAATCCTACGAAAGATAGCTTTCCTCATAGTGGGTTTGGAATAGTTGCCGGCTTCATTAACTGCCATTATTGATTCTTACCACTAAACTCATCAAGCTCTATCTGTCTCATCTTTCTTAACATTCTTAACATAGAACGTTGTGCTGACTTAGGAGGCATACCACCTTGCCTATACTCATTATAAAGTTCTTTAGCTTGTGCTTGACTAAAGTAAGGACCAATTTCTCTTCCTTTCACTAAAGCAACTTTTAATTCTTTTTCTTTATTTATATCTGCTTTTAATAACGTTTTCTTTTTCTTATCTTTTTCTTTAGGAATAGCCATAACAATCTCCTTACTTTTTCTTAGCCATAATTTTTTTCTTTAAAGACATAGGAAGTTTCTTTTGCTTCCCAGTTAATAACGTTTTCTTAGCAGGTGGTCTGCCTTTAGTCGTTCCATATGTTCCTTTACCCATTGGCATAATGTTATCCCTTCTTTGATTTGTTACGTTTTGATATTGCTCTAGCCTTTGATCTCGCATCACTAGAACTTGATGCACCCCAAGCCCTTAAAGATAATAATTTTCTTGTAGGCTTTCCTTTGGAATCTCTATCAGGTCCTTTGTTGCCTGCCATCCTTGCTAAGAAAGATGCACGCCTTGGATTGTCTCCACTCTTAACCGGAGCCTTTAATGTTCCACCCTTGTAAGAGTCTCTACCTTTTTGGTTCAACCCTCCACCTGGATTTTTACCCTCCTTGCGTGTCCATGCAGGTGAACTCATTTTAATGTACTCCTATAAGCGTTCATATCATCATTATATTGATTTCTATAAACCTCTTGAACCATAGGATCATCCATCTCTAATTCTTGAAACTTTGCAAAGTCTTCAGCTTTTGCGTTAGCTCTTCCCGTTGCATATGAGTATGCAGAGTTGCTATCAGATATTGTTGATGCTTGAGCAGGAGGGAATATAAAATTCATAAACTCATCAAACATTCCTTTTCTTTCTTCTGTAAAAGGTACGTTAGGAAATTTATAATCATCAGCTTCAGCTAATTCTAAATCAGGTCTTGGCTCTGGTAACACTAAGTCCATAACCTCATCTTCTGCAGGAACAGTAAAGTTAACCAACATACTATTATCACTGCCCTCTGGCATTAGATACTCAGCTACCGATCTGGCTAGTGGATAGGAACTATCCTCTTTGAATGATTGCACCCCTCCACCAATAACCTCAAATAAATTGTTATCAGTTTCAATGCCAAGGTTATCCAAGAAATCAGCAACACCCGGTAAGCTTTCTTTGAAAAAGTTTTCGTTGTTAGCAAAGTCATAAACATCCGTTACCTGATAACCGCCACCATCAATCCTATCAACCTTAAACGATCCTAAGATCATCTTTACATCAGTCGCAGGACCATCATACTGTTCATTCTTAAAATAACTCTCAAGGTTATATAATTTATTTATCATTGAATAGTTTACAGAACTATTTCTTAAAGCTTGAGTAATCTCTGGGTTGTTAGCGTTCTCTCTCAATCGCTGTGCAGTAGTCTCATCATCCTTGTAATAATGATCCAATACACCACGCAAGAAACTCTTTGTCTCAGGAGATATATCTTCATCCCCAAAACTATCCTTGTCTGCATACTCAGGTGCAAAACTATTAAAGACAGCATTTAAATATACTTTTTGATATTCCTTTAACATTCACACAATATGTTATGCTTTTAAAATTACCTCAACGCACAAACGATAAGACGGAGCCTTATTACCTCAAAAAATAAAATGATTAAAACTATCGGTAGAATAATGCAGAATAACCACACATTGATTTCCTCATAAGTAATACCAATAACATTCGCTACATTGACCAGTAATATCACACACCAATCAAACGCATAGTCAATCCATGCAATACCAGAATTAGCCATATCTCTCTCCTTGTTAGACACTGCAATAATGCAAAAGCTTTGTGGCGGAATTATGTTTGTATGGGAGATTGGCAACTATACCATTGCCCGGTTTTTGCCCCCCCACCCTAACCTAAGTCAATATGCACGCGGAGATCGCCAGTGTGTAAATGCATATGCTTGTCTGGTGCCTTGAAGCCTGCCCGGTCTAGTATGTCTTTGCTCGCTTCCAACTTCACATACTCCGACTTGGCACCACTTGCAAGCTTCATCACCGTTGCTAGGGCGGTCGTAGCGTTTAAACCTACAGTCTCGTGTATACGAGTCATCATATACTGCTGAACGTGGGGTAGTCTCAAAGTCTTGCTAGCAGTCACCCTGCCACTCTCACCATCTGCATATCCTGCACATTGGCTCGCTTCTTTTATCGTACAACCAGATGCTACTAATGTATCAACTAGGAGCATTTGACGTTTAGTTATCTTTCTTTCCTGAGTAAGCATAAACCCCCCTCTTTCCCCCCTTTATTCAGCCATAAATAGAAAACTGTCAACGCACAAATGGTCAGTTATTTCGTGCATAAGCAAGAGCGTTGCACCACCCACAAAGCAAAATTAGGCACGCCCTGCTAAGTGCCTAATTTTCCAACCTACCAAAAATGTTAGGAGCGGTGAACCCCAACAGTTCAAGAGCGACTTTCATTTTTGCCACGGCAACCACAGAAAAGATATATATTGATTGTTCTATTTTGCATAGTTTCTGCAGGTTATAAGCTGATATAGCAAACGTATTGAAACACTATAAAAGGTATAAAAAACAACAAAAAAGATAAAATAATGCTTGCATTGATACTGCAATAGTGCATACTAAATATAGTGATTGTTTCACTACCACAACTTAAATATTAACTACGATAGGAAAATAAGTTATGAAAAACAAACAACCTAAAGATCGTTATCAAATCTTAACAAATCAAGTAATTGAATTAATGCAGGAGCACGGCACGGGATGGACTAAACCATGGCAAGGTTCCGCAATGTCCGGGCATAAGAACAAATTTAGTAATAAATTATATCAAGGTACAAATGTTTTTTGTACTGCTATTTCAGCTTATGCAAAAGGTTTTTCTTCTAATGAATGGGGAACATATAAACAATGGAAAGAAGCAGGTTATCAAGTACAAAAAGGAAGTAAAGGAACAGACATTGTATACTTTGATAAGCTGAAGATTGAAGACAAGACAACAAACAAAGATAAATTTATACCTATGATAAAAGGTTTCAGCATCTTTAATGCTGAACAAATAGATGGATATAAAAGTGCAGATAAATATATAAAGCCTGCAACATTTAATCATATTAAAGCTGAAACATTAGTTAACAATTCACAAGCAATTATTAAACATGGAGGAGATAAAGCTTTTTATTCTCCAAAGTTTGATTTTGTGCAGATGCCAAGCAAAGAAGATTTCAAAGGAACAGAAACAACAAACGCAAAGCAAGCTTATTATTCTACATTATTACATGAGTTAAGCCATTGGAGCGGACACGAAAAAAGATTAGATAGAAAGTTAATAAATAGATTTGGTTCTAATGCTTACGCCTTTGAGGAATTAGTTGCAGAAACTTCCGCATCTTTTTTATGTGCAATATTAAAAGTAAATAACAAACCATCAATAGATAATGCAAAGTATTTAAATTCATGGTTAGAGATTTTAAAGCAAGATAAAAAAGCAATGATGAAAGCTTTTAGTTTAGCACAAAAAGCAACAGATTATTTATTGTATTATTCAAATGAAATGCGGGAGGTAGCTTAAATGAATACCTCATTTAGAAATTATTTAGCTGATCTTATCGGTGAATCTTGCCCTAACTTGGGGCAAGCTACCGAGATAGCTAAACATATAGCAGTTATACAACCTAGTTTAAATGAACAATTCTTTGTGGCTAAAACGCAAAAGTCTTGGAGTGAATATAACGAGGTTCCTTTATTACATGAACATAAAATTGAAGAGGTTAATTAGATGGCAAATTTACAGAATAATATATTGATTGAGGTTGAACAGTTTATTGGTGAGCAACTTCAAGACTATACAAATGAGCAGGTAGTTAGATTAACTATTGCTAAGTTTGGGATTTCATATCGAGAGTATGCGGAAGCTTTGCTTGTAGAATATAAAGATGAAATCTCATTAAGAAAATCACAAAGTCCATCTGAACGTGTTCGTATACATAATAAGAATATATTGGATAATCTTTGTATAGATTACATGAATATAAGGAGGTAAGCTGATGAACGCGTACAATAAAATTAAAACGATACATGAAAATAGTTTAAGAAACAAAACGTTTAAACAAATAGATGATAAACTTATGGATAAATTAGATGGTGATATCATGGAAATTGTAAGGCATGATTTCATTTTAAAATATGTTTATTTGTTAGGTATGCATGACCAAGTTAAAAAAACACACAGAGAATTAGGAGCAACTAATGGAATATAACGCTTGGGTTATTCAGTATTATGAAAGTGAAGATGGTAGTTATACTAATCAATACACTTATCCAATGATGGACATGTTACCAATAGATAAAAACAATTATCTTTTCAAAGGATGT
>Ga0209634_1000445_pt1 | contig 32286 bp, 28 predicted proteins | sample LinPmetageLP40_FD_184043 | JGI IMG/M metagenome (GOLD analysis project Ga0209634, IMG submission 184043) | Marine viral communities from the Pacific Ocean - LP-40 (SPAdes) (version 2) | ecosystem: Environmental > Aquatic > Marine > Oceanic | place: Pacific Ocean | collected 2010-08-26 | reverse complement strand
GAGACCTTTTAAACCATTTTAGAACTGAAATGTGGGCCAAGGCTATGGGCTGTGGTAATTTCGACAGCTTCGTGAAACAACAACACCAAACCAAAAGCCGTCAAAATAAAACAAACCCTATGACAGGAGCACTATTCTATAGTAGACGTTGAATAAAAAGCCAAAGTCCAGTAACCCCCTTCAAACATTGTTTGAAGGGGTTTCTTTTTATATTTATTATTAGTCGCTTACTTAATACTTCTTCTGTATTGCTTATTCTATTCCCTTTTAGTTAATTCACCGCATGGATTTTGAATTGACAAGTGAGTACCAGCCTACAGGAGATCAGCCACAAGCGATAAACCAATTGGTAGATGGGGTGAGAAGGGGAGAGGCCAGCCAGACACTATTAGGTGTAACGGGGTCTGGGAAGACTTTTACTATGGCGAATGTCATCCAGGAAGTCCAAAAACCAACACTGATTCTTAGCCATAATAAGACATTAGCGGCTCAGCTCTATGGCGAGTTCAAGCAATTCTTTCCTAACAACGCAGTTGAGTATTTTATTTCCTATTACGACTATTATCAACCAGAGGCATTCATGCCGTCAACAGGTGTTTATATAGAGAAGGACCTATCGGTCAATGAGGAAATAGAAAAATTACGCTTGAAGGCGACTTCATCTTTGTTGACGGGGCGAAGGGATGTCGTAGTGGTGGCTTCAGTTTCCTGTATCTATGGTATCGGGAATCCGGTTGAGTTTGGAAAGAATGTCATTAAACTCGAAGTTGGTCAACAAGTTTCTAGAAATCAGCTATTGTTTAGATTTGTTGATATTCTATATGCCCGAACTGAAGCTGAGTTCAAAAGAGGAACTTTTAGAGTAAAAGGAGATACGGTAGATATTTTTATTGCCTATGGCGATTTTGCCTATAGATTGTATTTTTGGGGAGATGAGATCGAGGCTATACAGCAGATAGACCCCATGACTGGAAAGAAAATATCTGAAGAAAGTGTGATTACCATATTTCCGGCCAACCTATTCGTCACGGGAAAGGATCTTTTGCAGGAAGTAATCATCGAGATTCAAGATGACTTAGTCAAACAACTTAATTTATATGAATCCGAAGGACGATTTGCAGAAGCAAAACGACTCAAGGAGCGTACGGAGTTTGACATGGAGATGATGCGAGAATTAGGCTATTGTTCTGGAGTTGAGAATTATTCCCGATACTTTGATCGTAGAAGTCCTGGAGAGAGGCCCTTCTGTTTACTTGATTACTTTCCTGATGATTTCCTAATGATTATTGATGAGAGCCATGTGACCATTCCTCAGATCAAAGCGATGTGGGGAGGAGATCGATCGCGCAAAGTCAATCTTGTGGAATATGGATATAGACTTCCTGCAGCGCTTGACAACAGACCTTTGACCTTTGCTGAGTTTGAAAATCTTCATAATCAAATAGTATATGTGAGTGCCACACCAGCTGATTACGAATTGGAAGAATCTGAAGGGGTGATTGTAGAGCAAATCATTCGACCAACCGGACTGCTCGACCCAGAAATTAGTGTGCGTCCTAGCCTCAATCAAATGGATGATCTGATGGAGGAGATAGATGAGACCGTCAAAAAGGACGAAAGAGTTTTGGTAACTACTTTGACAAAGCGAATGGCGGAGGAGCTGACCAAATTTCTCGAACGAGCTTCTGTGCGATGCCGATATATTCACTCTGAAGTAGACACTTTGGAAAGGGTTGAAATTTTGAGAGAATTGAGACTTGGAACTTTTGATGTATTGGTTGGCGTCAACTTATTGAGAGAAGGGCTTGATCTTCCAGAAGTTTCACTAGTAGCTATTTTGGATGCGGACAAGGAGGGTTTTTTGAGAAATGTACGATCGCTTGTACAGACCATTGGTCGGGCAGCTCGGAATTCTGGTGGTCGCGTCATTATGTATGCTGATAAAATGACCAACTCAATGGAGATAGCTATTAATGAGACCAATCGAAGAAGGAGTCTCCAAATGGACTATAATAAAGAGAATGATATTGTTCCAACAACAATTCTCAAATCTAAAGATGCGATCTTGGAACAGACCAAAGTTGCCGACTCTAAAAAGGGAACCAAGAATTACTACATCGAACCTTCAACTAAATCTTTGGCAGCTGATCCAGTAGTAGCTTATATGGGCGTGGATGAAATTGACAAACTGATCAAAGAGACGCATCGAAAAATGGAAAAGGCAGCGAAAGAGCTGGACTTCATAGAGGCGGCCAAACTTCGAGATGAGATGATCGAATTGAAAAAATTGCGAGAGAAAAAAAGCTAAGACTTTATTTTCAAAAGAGACAACACCTATCGACTCTTTTCGTTTACCTTTGGAGTTTGAAAAATGAAAGACTCAATGAACAACGTCATTCCCGACCGCGTGTCGCTGAAACTTTACCGCGTTCGCTATGGAGCTTTAGCGGCTGCGAAGCGGAAGCAAAAGGCCTTGATTCGCCATAGCTTCGCGAAGGCAAGCAGGAATCTTTATTTTAAAATGATAAACATGAGAAAGAATTTAATATTAGTCACAGTAATCTTATTTGCAGCTATTAGCGCAAAGGCTCAAGGTGCAGGAGACCTATTGATAGGTGCGGGGTTGGATATTTTGAAGTCGAACAATACTGGCTTCGGAGATCAGGTACAGTTAGGTGTTGAGGCCAATTATTTTATCAACAGCGAATTCTCGGTAACTGGTGGTGTTGAGAATTGGACGGCTGGAAAGACTAGTTTGATCATAGGAGGGCGCTATTACATTCAGGAAAATATATTCGCGAGAGTTCGTGGTATCATCGGTGACAATGACATCTCCGTAGGTGGAGGCTATAGCTACCCACTTAGTAAAAATTGGAGAGTTGAGGCTATGGGTGATATTTACTTTGAAGGCGACTTTGCATTGAGAGGAGGAGTAGCTTATTTGTTAGGCAAGTAGCTTCTCGTTATAGCAACACTGCTCCCTAATTATGCGTTACGACTTTGGAATGAGTATTTAAACAACAATGAATCAGATAGTCTTATTGATTCAACATAGTATTTGAAGACAATTAAGACTGAAATACTAAACACCAAACTGGACTTCCTACTATTTTTCGGACAAATTGAAGAAGCCTCAAGCCACGTTTTTTATTTGGTTAATATATATTCAAATTCTTTTATAGTTAGTGTCTCTAAGAAAACAGGTCATCTTTCACAAAATGAGTGATTTTCTATGAGGTTTCAATTTTCTTTCTATGAGTTGATGCCTGAGCATCAATCGATTAGAAATAAATTGAAAGATCGCGAAAAGCAACATTTTTGATTTTGAGGTGTTTTCTTAGAGACACTAGTTAATCCACCAAGAGTCGAACGTCTTCTGTTTGTATTGTACCATGTTTCAAAAACCCTAAACACCAAACTTTAAACTTTAAACTTTAAACTTTAAATTATTAAATAGTCATTATATCTTGCTCTTTTCTAGCTAGCAACTCATCAATTTTCTTTGTAAAGCCATCAGTTAGTTTTTGCACGCTGTCCTCCGCATCTTTGATCATATCTTCAGAGGCGCCATCTGATTTTAATTTTTTCAAACCATCATTGGTATCCTTACGTGCATTCCGTATGCTTATTTTACCATGCTCCCCTTCACTTTTAGCTTGCTTGACGAGTTGTATTCTTCGATCTTCAGTGAGTGCTGGGATATTGATGATCACTTGCTCACCATCACTTTGAGGGTTTAGGCCAAGATCACTATTCATGATTGCCCTTTCGATTTCTTGAATCATAGGTTTTTCCCAAGGTTTCACCATTATGGTACGCGCATCAGGAGATGAGAGGGACGCTACCTGAGTGAGAGGCGTCATATTCCCATAGTATTCTACCATTACGCCACCGAGCATTGATGGAGATGCCTTACCGGCTCTAATTTTAGACAATGCTTCATTTAAGTGATGGATGCTTTTACTCATCATTTCTTCAGCATCCTGCAAGTACATTTCTATTTCTTCCATTAGTTTATATTATTGAAGTCAAAGATATTATGATTAGGAAATCAAAGTTCCGTTCATTTCACCATTAATGATATTGAGTAAATTACCCGATTTGTTCATGTCAAAAACGATGATTGGTAAATTATTTTCTTGGCACAGGGTGAAAGCCGTCATGTCCATGATGCTCAGTCCTTTTTCATACGCCTCTTGAAAAGAAAGATTATCAAATTTAACAGCTTCTGGATCTTTTTCTGGGTCAGCAGAATATACGCCATCTACTCTGGTGCCTTTCAATACCACGTCTGCTTGAACTTCTATGGCACGTAGACTGGCGGTTGAGTCTGTTGTGAAATAAGGATTGCCTATCCCAGCTCCGAATATCACAATTCTACCTTTTTCAAGATGTCGTACAGCTCTCCTCTTGATAAAAGGCTCGCATACTTGTTCCATTTTGATCCCTGACATTAGTCTGGTATACATACCAGCTTTTTCCAGCGCACTTTGTAGCGCCATGGCGTTGATCACCGTGGCCAACATGCCCATGTAGTCTCCTTGTACTCGGTCTATTCCTGACGACTCCGCTTGTACCCCTCGGAAGATATTACCCCCACCTATCACGATAGCCACTTCAACTCCAAGTTCTGTCACTTTCTTGATCTCACTAGTGTATTGCTCAAGTCTTTCGGGATCTATTCCGTATTGTTTGGATCCCATGAGCGATTCACCGCTAAGTTTGAGGAGTATTCTTTTGTATTTCATTAGTAGGTTGTTGAGGGTTTAGGTTAGCTTAGGTATAAATTAGGCAAATATATGCAATACTATTAAAATTTTAGAAGTTGATAAGTACTTGATTTTTTTCAACACTGTCTCCTTGTTTGACCAAGATTGATTTTACGATGCCGTCCCCAGGAGATTTTAGAATATTCTCCATTTTCATAGCTTCTAAAATCATAATCGGGTCTCCCTTTTTCACTTCATCGCCTTCCTTTATATTAATCGCAAAAATTAGGCCTGGCATTGGAGCTTTAATGTCATTCAGTGTATTTGACTTTAAGTCGTTGAGACCCATTTTTTCAAGAAGCATGTCAAATTTATCCTTGATAACAACATGTTGTTTTTGTCCATTAATGTAAAATAAGAAAGACTTCTCTTCCAGATTACATTCGATAAGTTCTGCTTGATAAGAAATGGATTTGTAAATTATGTGAAATCGATCATTACCTAAACCGATGATATCCCAATCAATTACCTGATTATTGATCTCATAGTGATCTTGACTAAAGACGATATTGAGGTCTGGAGATTGATTTACTTTAGCTGTGTACATGCTTATTTATTTTGGGGCTAAAGATAATAGAATATTCGCAAGGTAAGAGCACTTTTTTACACGACTAGAATAAGTTTTGGGAGCGATCCTAATTCACCTTGAAAAAAAACACATCTTTTTTAACTAAAAGTTTGAGGAATATAAAAAACCATATAATTTTGCACTTCCTTAAAAGACAGGGCTTTAATAAGGCACTCAATTTTAAGTAGTTCATTTAAGTATTGAATACCAGAGGGGGGATACCAAAGCGGCCAACTGGGACGGACTGTAAATCCGTTGTTTCGACTTCGTAGGTTCGAATCCTACTCCCCCCACTTTGCTCACCGAAGCCTTGGCGTAGGAGAGCATTGCATCGTAGCCTTGGCGAAGGTGTGTACATTGCTCACCAAAGCCTTGGCGTAGGAGAGCATCACTAGACTGAAGTTTTGGGTGACAAGTTCACCTTCACTGAAGTTACGGTGAACAAGCGGGAGTAGCTCAGCTGGTAGAGCGACAGCCTTCCAAGCTGTAGGTCGCGAGTTCGAACCTCGTCTCCCGCTCATTTTTAGCTTCGGCTAAACAATTTAGAGTCTCTGATAAGGAGAACCCAAAGCCGATGTAGCTCAGGGGTAGAGCACTTCCTTGGTAAGGAAGAGGTCATGGGTTCAAATCCCATCATTGGCTCAGATTCAATGATTGCTGATCACTTTCTTGGTAAGGAAGAGGTCAATAGGGTTCTGCCATAGGCATCCCTTTGGGGAAATCCCATCATTGGCTCAGATTCAATGATTGCTGATCACTTTCTTGGTAAGGAAGAGGTCAATAGGGTTCTGCCATAGGCGTCCCTTTGGGGAAATCCCATCATTGGCTCATTTTTGTATTGTAATAATTAATAATAGAAATAAATTTTAACTAAACTCGGGATTTTCAAATATGGCTAAGGAAAACTTTGACCGTTCGAAACCACACGTTAACATCGGGACTATTGGTCACGTTGATCACGGTAAAACAACATTAACAGCTGCAATATCAAGCGTATTGGCAAATAAAGGTCTGGCAGAAGTAAAAGACTTTTCGTCAATCGATAATGCACCAGAAGAAAAAGAAAGAGGTATTACTATCAATACTTCACACATTGAGTACGCAACAGCAAACAGACACTATGCGCACGTTGACTGTCCAGGTCACGCGGATTACGTGAAAAATATGGTTACTGGAGCAGCGCAAATGGACGGTGCTATCATCGTTGTTGCTGCTACTGACGGACCAATGCCACAAACTAGAGAGCACATCTTGCTTTCTCGTCAGGTAGGTGTTCCTGCTTTGGTTGTATTCATGAACAAGGTTGACTTAGTTGACGATGAAGAATTATTGGAACTAGTTGAAATGGAAATCAGAGAATTGCTATCTGCTTACGATTTCCCCGGTGATGATATTCCAGTAATCGCTGGATCTGCACTTGGTGCATTGAATGGTGAGCCTGAGTGGGTTGCCAAAGTAGAAGAATTGATGGAGGCAGTTGACAACTTCATTCCACTTCCTGTAAGAGCAATTGATAAAGATTTCTTGATGCCTGTTGAAGATGTATTCTCTATTACTGGTAGAGGTACTGTTGCTACTGGTAGAATCGAAAGAGGAATTGCTAATACTGGAGATTCAGTTGACATCTTGGGTATGGGTGCTGTAGATTTGAAATCTACAGTAACTGGTGTTGAGATGTTTAGAAAGATATTGGACAGAGGCGAAGCTGGTGACAACGTTGGTATCTTGTTGAGAGGTATTGAAAAAGAGAGTATCAAAAGAGGGATGGTAATTGTCAAGCCAGGATCTGTAACTCCTCATGCTAAGTTCAAAGCTGAGATTTACGTATTATCAAAAGAAGAAGGTGGACGTCATACACCATTCTTTAACAAGTATCGTCCACAGTTCTACGTAAGAACTACAGATGTTACTGGAGAGATTATGCTTCCTGATGGAGTAGAGATGGTAATGCCTGGTGATAACGTAACGATCGAAGTAAACTTGATCAACACGATTGCTATGGAGAAAGGACTAAGATTTGCTATCAGAGAAGGTGGTAGAACTGTAGGTTCTGGACAAGTTACTGAGATTCTCGACTAAGACAATCTAATTCAATAGGAGCGTTTCTGGAAATTCTGGAAACGCTTTTGTTTTATAAATTCATTCTTGTATCTTTGCATTCCGAAATTTCGGAGGAAGACACACGGGTGTAGCTCAATTGGTAGAGTAGTGGTCTCCAAAACCATTGGTTGGGAGTTCGAGTCTCTCCACCCGTGCAACGACTACATAATTATAAATTATGCAAAAATTAAAGACATTCATTGTTGATTCCATCGAGGAAATGAAGAATAAGGTCTCTTGGCCTAAATATTCAGATTTACAAAGTAGTTCGATCTTAGTATTGATCGCTTCTATGATTTTCGCCTTGATGATAGGTGCATTTGATTATGTATTTGAAACCACTATGGAGTGGTTTTACAAACAATTTTAAGAGTAATACGGAATACTGATGAGCGAACTAAAGTGGTATGTCGTAAGGGTTGTGAGCGGCCAGGAAAAAAAGATAAAACTATATCTTGAAAACGAGGTTGAGCGCGAAAACTTGCAGGAATTCATTCCTCAAATCTTGATACCCTCAGAGAAGGTGTATGAAATGAGAAATGGTAAAAAACGTGTGCGTGAAAGAAACTTCTTTCCTGGATATGTTTTGGTTTCTGCCGACCTGACACATGGTGAAGCGAATCACACTGTTACAAGTATTCCCGGAGTAATAGGTTTTCTCGGCAATAATACTGCTGGAGCTTCCAAAGAACCTGTTCCATTAAGACAGTCTGAGATCAACCGAATCTTAGGTAAAGTAGATGAGGCGGATGAGTTTGAACAAAAACTCGATACGCCTTATATAGTAGGAGAAAGCGTGAAAGTGATGGATGGTCCATTCAGTGGATTCACTGGAGCTGTCGAAGAAGTGTTCGAAGAGCGTAAAAAACTCAACGTCATGGTGAAAATATTCGGTAGGAATACTCCTGTCGAATTGAATTATATGCAAGTAGAAAAAACAGATTAAAAAATGGCTAAGGAAATAAGTGGATACCTGAAGTTACAAATCAGGGGAGGTGCGGCAAACCCATCTCCACCGGTTGGACCTGCATTAGGTAGTAAGGGCCTTAATATCATGGAGTTCTGTAAGCAGTTCAATGCTAGAACTCAAGATAAACCAGGTCAATTGCTTCCAGTATTGGTGACAATATATGTGGACAAATCGTTTGATTTTGTAATCAAAACTCCTCCTGCCCCAGTATTAATATTGGCAGCAGCGAAGAAGAAAAAAGGATCATCTGAGCCTAACAGAAATAAAGTAGCTTCTATCTCTTGGGATCAAGTGAAAACAATTGCTGAAACAAAGATGCCTGACCTCAATGCATTCACAGTAGAGTCTGCAATGAAAATGGTGGCTGGTACAGCAAGAAGTATGGGAGTAACAGTTTCTGGAGCAGCTCCTTGGGATAACTAATCGAAATAGAAATGGGAAAATTAACTAAAAATCAAAAAGCTGCTAGCGAAAAAGTGGATGCAACGAAAGAATACTCGTTGGATGACGCGTCTGCGCTAGTTAAGGAAATTACCTTTGCCAAATTTGATGCTTCCGTTGATATTGACGTGAGATTAGGTGTTGATCCTAAGAAAGCTGATCAAATGGTAAGAGGTGTAGTTACCTTGCCTCACGGTACGGGTAAAGAAGTAAAAGTATTGGTACTTTGTACCCCTGATAAAGAGCAGGAAGCCAAAGATGCGGGTGCTGACTACGTAGGTCTTGATGAGTTTATCACTAAGATCGAAGGTGGATGGACTGATATTGACGTGATCATCACTATGCCAACAGTAATGGCTAAAGTGGGTAGACTAGGTCGTGTATTAGGACCAAGAGGATTGATGCCTAACCCTAAGTCGGGTACAGTAACACTACAAGTTGGGAAAGCTGTAACGGATATCAAATCAGGTAAGATTGATTTCAAAGTAGATAAGTATGGGATCATCCATGCGAGCATTGGTAAAGTATCTTTCTCTCCGGAGAAGATCAAAGAAAATGCAGCTGAAGTAATTCAGACTATTGCAAAATTGAAACCTGCTTCGGCTAAGGGTACTTATATGAAGAGTGTCTATATGTCTAGCACAACGAGTCCATCAATTACTATTGACACAAGTTCAATTTCTGAATAATTAAGAGATGACTAGACAAGAAAAGAACCAGGTTATAGAAGAGCTGTCAGAAAGATTAAGCAACAAGCCTAATTTTTACGTAACAGATGCTTCAGGGCTTACAGTTGCTGAAATCAATGCATTTAGAGCACTTTGTTTTGAAAAGGGTGTTGAGTACAAAGTGTACAAAAATACATTGATACAAAAAGCTTTGGAGAAAAGTGATACAGATTATACCGAGTTTTTCGGTGCTTTGAAAGGCTTTTCAGGAGTGATGTTCGCAGGAGAAGAAAATGCGAATATGCCTGCTAAGGTGATCAAGGATTATAGAAAAAAAGGAGAAAAGCCTTTGTTGAAGGCAGCTTCTATCGACTCTGATTTTTATTTCGGAGACGAGAATGTCAAAATGCTAAGTGAGCTTAAATCTAAAAACGAGCTTATTGGCGAAATTATCGGATTGTTGCAATCTCCAGCGAAAAATGTCGTATCTGCTCTTCAGAGTGGAAAGTCAACATTGGCAGGTCTGGTGAAAACTTTATCCGAAAGAGAAAATTAATTTATTAAACAAGTAACAAATTTTAAAAGTAAAAAATAATGGCAGATTTAAAAGCATTCGCTGATCAGTTGGTAAACCTAACAGTGAAAGAAGTTAACGAATTAGCTGGAATCCTTAAAGATGAGCACGGAATCGAACCAGCTGCAGCTGCAGTAGCAGTAGCAGGACCAGCTGCTGGTGGAGCAGAAGGTGGAGCAGAAGAGCAGACTGAGTTTGATGTAATTCTTAAAGCAGCAGGTGGCGCTAAATTAGCGGTAGTGAAGTTGGTAAAAGAATTGACCGGACTTGGACTTAAAGAAGCTAAAGAAGTAGTAGATAGTGCTCCTAAAGCAGTAAAAGAAGGAGTTGATAAGGCTGAAGCTGAAGGACTTAAGAAGCAGCTTGAAGAAGCTGGAGCTGAAGTTGAGTTGAAATAATTTGACAAAGCTATTAAGCTAATCTAATAGGAATATTAGGCCCTGGTGAAAACTGGGGTCTTTTCCTGTTTCTGCTGTTTTTCAGCAATTACCATTACCATTGACCGATATTCGGTTTGTTTACATCGTTTGAAATAAACAAATAAAGCCTTGGCTAAGAAAAAGATTACCCAACCCTCAAGAATAAGTTTCTCATCAATCAAGAAAGTCATAGACTATCCTGATTTTTTGGATGTGCAACTAAAGTCATTTCAAGACTTTTTCCAGTTAGATACTCCCGCTGAAAAGCGTACCCAAGAAGGGTTATTTAAGGTTTTCTCTGAAAATTTTCCAATTTCGGATTCAAGAGACAACTTTGTATTGGAGTTTATCGACTACTTAGTAGATCCTCCAAAATATTCTGTAGATGAATGTATCGACAGAGGATTGACTTATAACGTTCCTTTGAAAGCAAAGTTAAAACTAACTTGTAATGACGAGGATCATGAAGACTTTGAAACCATTGAGCAAGAAGTGTTCTTGGGAAATATCCCATACATGACAGCCAAAGGTTCATTTGTGATCAATGGTGCTGAACGAGTAATCGTATCTCAGTTACACAGATCTCCTGGGGTTTTCTTTGCCCAAAGTAAACACACCAACGGAACTAAACTTTATTCTGCAAGAATTATTCCTTTCAAAGGATCTTGGATAGAGTTTGCTACTGATGTAAACAACGTGATGTATGCGTACATCGATCGTAAGAAAAAATTCCCAGTCACTACACTATTAAGAGCGATTGGGTACGGATCTGACAAGGACATCCTTGACTTATTCGGATTATCTGAAGAATTAGATGCTACTAAAGCTAAGTTGAAAAAAGCCAACGGCAGAAAACTAGCTGCTAGGGTGTTGAAAACATGGACGGAAGATTTCGTGGATGAAGACACAGGTGAAGTAGTATCTATAGATAGAAACGAAGTATTGTTAGAAAGGGATCATATCCTTACTGAAGAAGATGTAGAAACTATTGTAGATTCCGGATCTAAGTCAGTAATTCTACACAGAGAAGATGTGAATGTAACAGATTTCACAATCATCTTCAACACACTGGGAAAAGACAACTCTAACTCTGAAAAAGAGGCAGTAGAGCAAATTTATCGCCAATTAAGAAATACTGAAGCTCCTGATGAGCAAACTGCGAGAGACGTCATCAATAACTTGTTCTTTAGTGACAAGCGATACGATCTTGGAGAAGTAGGAAGATACAGAATCAACCGTAAGTTAGGGCTGGATCTTTCTATGGAGCAACGCGTATTGACTACTGAAGATATTATCCTAATCGTGAAGTACTTGATCGGATTGATCAATTCTAAAGCGGTTGTCGATGATATTGATCACTTGAGTAATAGAAGAGTAAGAACAGTAGGGGAGCAATTATACTCTCAGTTTGGTGTAGGTCTTGCGAGAATGGCAAGAACCATCAAAGAGAGAATGAATGTAAGAGACAATGAAGACTTTAAGCCAGTTGATCTGATCAACGCAAGGACTTTGTCTTCTGTGATTAACTCATTCTTTGGAACGAATCAACTATCTCAGTTCATGGATCAAACGAATCCATTAGCAGAGATTACGCATAAAAGAAGAATGTCTGCACTTGGACCAGGTGGTCTTTCTAGAGAAAGAGCTGGTTTTGAGGTTCGGGATGTTCACTACACGCACTATGGTCGTCTTTGTACGATTGAAACGCCAGAAGGGCCAAATATTGGTTTGATTTCTTCCTTGTGTGTTCATGCAAAAGTGAATCCAATGGGATTCATCGAGACACCTTATAGAACGGTAGATAAAGGTAAGGTAAACATGACTGGTGATGTTATCTATCTTACAGCTGAAGAAGAAGATACACACAATATCGCTCAGGCGAATGCTCCTTTGAAAGATAATGGGCAGTTTGTCAATGATAAGGTAAAAGCAAGATTTGAAGGTGATTTTCCAGTAGTAGAGCCAACTAAGCTCGGTTATATGGACGTAGCTCCTAATCAAATTGTGTCTGTTGCAGCATCTATGATTCCATTCTTGGAGCATGATGATGCCAACCGTGCATTGATGGGATCGAACATGCAGCGTCAAGCAGTGCCATTGGTAAGACCTCAAGCACCTATTGTAGGTACTGGTCTTGAAGACAGAATCGCTAAAGATTCTCGTACGTTGATCGTAGCAGAAGGTGCGGGTGAAGTAGAGTTTGTTGATGCATCGAAAATTGTGATCAAATATGATCTAAGTGATGATCAAAAAATGATCAATTTTGATGATGATTTCAGAACTTATGATCTCATCAAATTTAGAAGAACAAACCAAGATACTTGTGTCAACTTGAAGCCGATCGTGCTGAAAGGCGATAAAGTAACTACTGGGCAAGTACTTTGTGAGGGATATGCTACACAGGGAGGAGAATTGGCATTGGGTAGAAACTTGCACGTGGCATACATGCCTTGGCAAGGATACAACTTTGAGGATGCAATTGTTATCTCTGAGAATGTAGTCAAAAATGACGTCTATACTTCTATTCACATTGATGAATACGAACTGGAAGTAAGAGATACTAAGAGGGGAGAAGAAGAGTTGACTTCTGAGATTCCAAATGTAAGTGAAGAGGCTGTTAAGAATCTTGACGAACATGGTGTGATCAGAACTGGTGCTGATGTAAAAGAAGGAGATATCTTGATTGGTAAGATCACTCCTAAAGGAGAGACTGACCCGACTCCAGAAGAAAAGTTATTGAGAGCAATCTTCGGTGACAAGGCTGGTGATGTTAAAGATGCTTCTTTGAAAGCTTCTCCATCATTAAGAGGTGTTGTGATCGATACTAAATTATTCTCAAGGCCTAAGAAAGACAAAGAGCTTAGAGCGAAGTCTAAGAGAGAAGTTGAAACGCTAAAAACGCAATACGGTAAAGACTTGACAGTCATCAGAGATCAGATGATTGAGAAGTTGGCGAAGATATTGGGTGGAAAGACTTCTCAGGCAGTTAGACATAAGTTTGGAGATGAGTTGATTAGCAAAGGAGTTAAGTTCTCGGCTAAGAACATCAAAGAGAACTTATTCCCAGAGAAGAATATCTACAGAGATGAAAGTAACTATAATGTACCTGAAGAGGTAAACTTGATTTCTGATGTGATACTTGACAACTGGACTACCAATGATGATATCAATAACTTGATTGGAGCATTGGTGAAAAGTTTCTACAACAAGCGTAACGAAATCTCTGGTGAATTCAAGAGAGCACGTTTCACCTTAGAGGTAGGAGACGAATTGCCAGCAGGTATTGTGAAGTTGGCCAAAGTTTATATCGCCAAGAAGCGTAAGCTTAAAGTAGGTGATAAAATGGCTGGTCGTCATGGTAACAAAGGTGTTGTAGCTAAGATAGTAAGACAAGAAGATATGCCATTCCTAGAGGATGGAACTCCAATGGATATCGTATTGAATCCGCTTGGTGTACCATCAAGGATGAACCTTGGACAGATTTACGAGACCGTATTGGCTTGGGCTGGTAAGGAGCTTGGTAAAACTTATGCGACTCCAATTTTTGATGGAGCGAGCATGGAGCAGGTGGCTGCTGAATTGAAAGAAGCAAATCTTCCTGAGTTTGGTCGTACATATCTATTTGATGGATTGACTGGACAGAAGTTTGACCAGCCGGTAACAGTAGGTATAGCTTACATGTTGAAGCTCGGTCACTTGGTAGACGACAAAATGCACGCAAGGTCGATCGGACCATATTCATTGATTACACAGCAACCATTGGGTGGTAAAGCTCAGTTTGGTGGACAGCGTTTCGGTGAGATGGAAGTTTGGGCACTTGAAGCATTTGGTGCAGCGCACGTATTGCAAGAAATTCTTACCATCAAGTCTGATGACGTGATAGGAAGAGCAAAAGCTTACGAAGCGATTGTTAAAGGCGATAACATGAACAAGCCTAATATTCCAGAGTCATTCAATGTATTGGTTCACGAGCTCCGTGGATTGGCACTTGAAATTACTATGGATTAATCATTGAATATAATTTGGTCTTTGACCTATTTATTATAGATAAAATAACACTATGTCGTTCAGAAAAAACAAAAAGATTAACAGCGATTTCTCAAAGCTAACTATCAGTCTTGCTTCTCCAGAGTCTATCCTGGAGAGTTCGCACGGAGAAGTTACTCAACCAGAAACTATTAATTACAGAACCTACAAGCCTGAAATGGGGGGTCTTTTCTGTGAGCGTATTTTTGGACCTGTAAAGGATTGGGAATGTCACTGTGGGAAATATAAAAGAATCCGATATAAAGGGATTATTTGTGACAGATGTGGAGTTGAAGTTACTGAGAAGAAAGTAAGAAGAGAGAGAATGGGACACATTGAGTTGGTGGTTCCTGTAGCGCATATCTGGTACTTCAAGTCATTACCTAACAAAATTGGATACCTTCTTGGTTTGCCAACTAAAAAATTGGACCAAATTATTTACTATGAGCGTTTTGTGGTAATCCAGCCTGGTACTAAGGAAGAAGATGGAATTGAGAAAATGGACTTCCTGACTGAGGATGAATACTTAGATATCCTAGACAAGTTGCCAAGAGAGAACCAATTACTTGATAATGACGATCCAAACAAATTCATCGCTAGAATGGGTGCTGATGCATTGGAGATGTTATTGTCTAGAATAGAACTCGATACATTGTCTTATGACCTAAGACATCAAGCAGCGACTGATACTTCTCAACAAAGAAAAGCTGAAGCATTGAAGAGATTGAAAGTTGTAGAAGCTTTCAGAGATGCTAAAACCAGAATTGAGAATAGACCAGAGTGGATGATCATCAAGATGGTGCCTGTTATTCCACCAGAATTGAGACCATTGGTACCATTGGATGGTGGACGATTTGCTACTTCTGATTTGAACGACTTATACAGAAGAGTAATTATCAGAAACAATCGTTTGAAGAGACTGATAGATATCAAAGCTCCTGAAGTGATTTTGAGAAATGAGAAACGTATGCTTCAAGAAGCAGTAGATTCTCTATTTGATAACTCTAGAAAAGTAAATGCAGTAAGGTCTGATGGAAACAGAGCACTGAAATCTTTGAGTGATATGCTTAAAGGTAAGCAAGGTCGATTCCGTCAAAACTTGCTTGGTAAGCGTGTCGATTATTCTGGACGTTCGGTAATTGTTGTAGGACCTGAATTGAAGCTTCACGAATGTGGACTTCCAAAGTCAATGGCAGCTGAGCTTTTCAAACCTTTTATTATCAGAAAACTGATCGAAAGAGGAATTGTGAAGACAGTAAAGTCTGCTAAAAAAATTGTAGATAGAAAAGACCCAGTTGTTTGGGATATTTTGGAGAACGTATTGAAAGGACACCCTGTGTTACTTAACCGTGCTCCTACGCTTCACAGATTGGGTATCCAGGCTTTCCAACCAAAATTAATTGAAGGAAAAGCTATCCAGTTGCATCCATTAGTATGTACAGCATTTAATGCGGATTTTGATGGTGACCAGATGGCGGTACACGTTCCTTTGGGACAAGAAGCTGTATTGGAAGCATCTATGTTGATGTTGTCTTCTCACAATATCTTGAACCCAGCGAATGGTGCACCTATTGCAGTACCTTCTCAGGATATGGTTTTGGGTCTTTATTACGTAACTAAAGGGCGTAAAGGGACTAAGAAAGAGCCAGAAATGGGCGAAGGAATGAGCTTCTATGGAGCAGAAGAGGTGATTATCGCAATCAACGAAGAAAGACTTTCTAAGCATGCTTTCATCAAAGTGAAAGCTACTGTTAGAAAAGAAGATGGTAGCTTAGTAGAAGAAATGGTAGAAACTGTGGCAGGAAGAGTACTCTTCAATCAGTTTGTACCTATGGAAGTTGGGTTCGTGAATGAATTATTGACCAAAAAGAAACTTCAGAATATTATCTCTGATGTATATAAGATAGCTGGACAGGCAGCAACAGCTAATTTCCTAGATGATATTAAGACACTAGGATTCCAATCGGCCTACAAAGGCGGGCTTTCAATGGGACTAGGGGATGTTGCTATTCCAGAAGAGAAGGAAGGTCTTGTGCAGCAAGCGAAAGATGAAGTCGATGCAGTTTGGAATAACTACTTGATGGGATTGATCACTGATAACGAACGTTATAATCAGGTGATTGATATCTGGACAAGAATCAACTCTCAATTGACCAGTACATTGATGGGACAGTTGGAAGCTGATAAACAAGGATTCAACTCTATCTACATGATGATGCACTCAGGTGCGAGGGGATCCAGGGAGCAGATTCGTCAGCTTGGTGGTATGAGAGGTTTGATGGCTAAGCCACAAAAGAACCTTGCAGGATCAGTAGGAGCTATTATTGAAAACCCGATTCTTTCTAACTTTAAAGAAGGGCTAGATGTACTTGAGTATTTTATTTCTACTCACGGTGCACGTAAAGGTCTTGCGGATACAGCATTGAAAACTGCTGATGCGGGATACTTGACAAGGAGATTGGTAGATGTAGCACAAGACTTGGTGATTAATGAAGAAGATTGTGGTACGTTAAGAGGGTTGGTAGTGTCAGCGTTGAAAGACAATGAAGATATCGTAGAGCCACTTTCTGAAAGAATACTTGGTAGAGTATCTGTACATGATGTATATGATCCTATCTCTGAAGAACTATTGGTGAAATCTGGTGATGAAATCACAGAAGAGGTTGCCAAAAACATAGATGAAACTGCAATAGAAGATGTAGAAATCAGGTCACTATTGACTTGTGAGACGAAGCTTGGAGCATGTGCAAAATGTTATGGTAGAAACTTGTCTACCGGAGAAATGGTAACCTCTGGTGAAGCTGTTGGGGTTATCGCAGCACAATCAATTGGTGAGCCAGGAACACAGTTGACACTGAGAACATTCCACGTAGGTGGTACCGCTTCTAACATTGCGGTTGATGCGACTGTTAAAGCGAAGTTTGACGGAGTATTAGAGTTTGATGGATTGAGACAGCTGGCAACAAAGGATACTGATGGGAATGATGCTAATGTGGTGATGGGTAGATCTGGTGAAATCAGAATTCTTGACCCTAAAACTAAAAAGGTCTTAATTTCTAACCACGTTCCTTATGGTGCTTTCTTAAATGTAAAAGACAAGGCCAAAGTCAAAAAGGATGATAAGCTTTGTTTCTGGGATCCTTACAATGCTGTGATACTTTCAGAATTTGAAGGAGCTGTTGAGTTTGACTCCGTTATTGAAGGAATTACTTTCAAAGAAGAATCTGATGAGCAAACAGGACACAGAGAGAAAGTGATCATTGATACTAAGGATAAGACTAAGAACCCTTCGATTGTTGTGAATGGCAAGAGTGATTCTAAAGGATATAATATTCCTGTAGGAGCTCACCTTGCAGTAGATGAAGGCGATAAGCTTATTGCAGGTCAGATTCTTGTGAAGATCCCAAGAGCAATGGGTAAATCAAGAGATATTACAGGTGGTCTTCCAAGAGTAACGGAATTATTCGAAGCTAGAAACCCTTCAAACCCTGCAGTGGTAAGTGAGATTGACGGGGTGGTTACTTATGGAGGAATCAAGAGAGGTAATAGAGAAATCTTTATCGAATCTAAGGATGGTGTGAAGAAGCGTTACTTGGTACCATTGTCTAAACACATATTGGTGCAGGACAATGATTTCGTTAGAGCTGGATTTAACTTATCTGACGGAGCAACTACTCCTGCAGATATCCTATCTATCAAAGGACCTACGGCTGTTCAAGAATACTTAGTGAATGAAATTCAAGAGGTTTACCGTCTTCAAGGTGTGAAGATCAATGATAAGCACATCGAAGGTATTGTAAGCCAAATGATGCAAAAAGTTAATGTAATGGATGCTGGTGATACTAGCTTCTTGCAAGGAGAGATTGTTGACAAGTTCTTGTTTAGAGAGCAAAACGACATGATCTTGGATAAGAAAGTAGTAGCTGAGGCTGGAGATTCTGAGAATTATAAACCAGGGCAAATTATTACTGCAAGAGAGCTAAGGGATGAAAATTCTACCTTGAAGCGTAAGGATATGAAATTGATCGAGGTGAGAGATGCACAAGCGGCAGTTTCGAAACCAACATTGCAAGGTATCACACAAGCTTCTTTGAAAACGGAGAGTTTCTTGTCAGCTGCGTCATTCCAGGAAACTACTAAGGTGTTGAGCGAAGCTTCTATCAGAGGTAAGGCAGATCACTTGATTGGATTGAAAGAGAATGTGATCGTAGGACATTTGATCCCTGCGGGAACAGGTCAACGTAAATACAATGATCTAGTAGTAGGTTCGAAAGAAGAGTATGAGAAATTAACTGCTTCGAAAGAAGAACCTATTGAAGTAGCTGAAGAGGTTAATACAACACAAGAATAGTCTAATGGCTGACGAAAAAGACAAGAAGCCTGTGGCAAATAATCCCAATCAGATCAATATTGAGCTGCCTGAGGAAATTGCAGAAGGGGTATATGCTAACTTAGCGATGGTCGCTCATTCGAATAGTGAATTTGTGATCGATTTCATTCGATTGATGCCAGGAGTTCCTAAGGCAAAAGTAAAATCTAGAGTTGTAATCACTCCGGAGCATGCTAAGAGACTTTTGAATGCATTGGCAGACAATATCAAGAAGTTCGAAGAGAGTTTCGGAGATATAAAGAAGACGGAAGAGATGCCAAAGTTCCCGATTAATTTCGGTGGAACTATGGGTGAGGCATAGATTTGATACCTAGTGTCTCTAAGAAAACAGGTCATCTTTCACAAAATGAATGATTTTCGATGAGGTTTCAATTTTCTTTCTATGAGTTGATGCCTAAGCATCAATCGATTAGAAATAAATTGAAAGATCGCGAAAAGCAACATTTTTGATTTTGAGGTGTTTTCTTAGAGACACTACCTAATAAGAAAAGTAGAGAGGTAGGGTGTAAAATGTTTTAATATATTTTGCATCCTACTTTTCGATTTGATACATTTGCAGTCCGAAATTTTCGGGATGCCATACTATATTGAGAAATAAAAATTAATAATATATAATGCCTACTATACAACAATTAGTAAGAAAGGGTAGAAAGAAGTTGACTTCAAAGTCAAAATCTCCTGCATTGGACTCTTGTCCTCAGAGAAGAGGCGTATGTACAAGGGTATATACTACTACCCCAAAGAAGCCTAACTCAGCAATGAGAAAAGTGGCAAGAGTAAGATTGACTAATGGAAAAGAAGTGAATGCTTATATTCCAGGAGAAGGACACAACTTACAAGAACACTCGATCGTGTTGATTAGAGGTGGTAGAGTGAAAGATTTACCAGGTGTGAGGTATCACATCATTAGAGGTGCTTTAGATACAGCTGGTGTGAGCGGTAGGTTACAGAGAAGATCTAAGTACGGTGCAAAAAGACCTAAGAAATAAATAATATATAACGATGAGAAAATCTAAACCAAAGAAGAGATACATTCTTCCTGATCCAAAGTTTCAAGATACTTTGGTAACTAGATTCGTAAACTACTTGATGGAAGATGGTAAAAAGAGTATCGCCTATGGGATATTCTATGATGCCGTTGCTTTAGTAGAGGAGAAAAGCGAGGAGAATGGTCTTGAGATGTGGAAAAAGGCGCTTAATAACATCATGCCTGCAGTAGAGGTAAAGAGCAGAAGAGTTGGTGGAGCGACATTCCAAGTACCTTTGGAAGTGAGACCTGATAGAAAAATCACTTTAGGAATCAAATGGATGATCCAATACGCACGAGTTAGAGGAGAGAAGACAATGAAGGAGCGTTTGGCAAATGAAATCATCGCGGCATCTAAGGGTGAAGGAGCAGCTATCAAGAAGAAAGATGATACGCACAGAATGGCTGAAGCGAACAAAGCATTTTCTCACTTTAGGTTTTAATATTCAGTACTGATGGCAAAAAGAGATCTCAAATACACGCGAAATATTGGTATCGCTGCACATATTGATGCAGGTAAGACGACTACTACAGAGCGTATATTATATTATACTGGTGTAAGTCACAAGATTGGAGAAGTTCATGACGGTGCAGCTACTATGGATTGGATGGAGCAAGAGCAAGAAAGAGGTATTACTATTACTTCTGCTGCTACGACTGTTTTCTGGCCATATAAAGACAACGAATATCATATCAATATCATTGATACTCCTGGTCACGTTGATTTTACTGTTGAGGTAAATAGATCACTAAGAGTGTTGGATGGATTGGTATTTCTTTTTAGTGCAGTTGATGGTGTTGAGCCGCAATCAGAAACTAACTGGAGACTTGCAGATCAGTACAGCGTAGCGCGTATCGGATTTGTAAATAAGATGGACAGATCAGGTGCTGACTTCTTAAAAGTTTGTAATCAAGTAAAGGAAATGTTGGGGACTAAAGCAGTGCCTCTTCAATTGCCTATTGGTGCAGAAGACGATTTCAGAGGAGTTGTTGACTTGGTTGAAAACAAGGCAATGGTCTGGAATGAAGAGGACAATGGGATGACATTCGAAGAGATCGAAATTCCTGCGGACATGGTCGATGAGGTGATGGAATATAGAGAGAATCTTGTAGAAGCTGTTGCTGAATATGATGAAGGTTTGATGGAGAAATTCTTCGAAGACCCAGATTCAATTACTAGAGATGAAATTGTAGCTGCTTTGAGAGCTGCAACTATTGATATGGCATTTGTGCCAATGGTATGTGGTTCTGCATTTAAGAACAAAGGTGTTCAAGCCATGCTTGATTACGTAATGGAACTATTGCCTTCACCTCTTGATAGAGCCAGTGTTACTGGAACTGATCCTGACACGGAAGAAGAAGTAGAGAGAAAACCTGAATTGGATCAACCATTCGCAGCACTTGCATTTAAAATTGCTACGGATCCATTTGTTGGAAGACTTTGCTTTGTACGGTCATATTCAGGGAAGTTAGAATCTGGATCTTATGTGCTCAATGCAAGAACTGGTAAGAAAGAGAGAATCTCTCGGATCTTCCAAATGCATGCAAATAAGCAAAATCAAATTGACGAATTACATTGTGGTGATATTGCTGCTGTAGTTGGTTTCAAAGATATAAAAACTGGAGATACGCTATGTGACGAAAAGAACAAAATTGTTCTTGAGTCAATGGACTTTCCAGATCCAGTAATTGGATATGCTATCGAGCCAAAGACGCAAGCTGATGCTGATAAATTGGGAGTTGCGATAGCAAAACTAGTAGAAGAAGATCCTACGCTTCAAGTAAATACCGATCATGAGACTGGTCAAACAATCATGAGAGGTATGGGTGAGCTTCACCTTGATATTATCATGGATAGGATGAAGCGTGAGTTTAAGGTGGAGATCAATCAAGGTGCTCCCCAAGTGGCTTACAAGGAAGCTATTCAGGCTACAGTAGACCACAAGCAAGTTTATAAAAAACAATCAGGTGGTAAGGGTAAATTTGCAGACATTTTGTTTGAAATCGGACCAAAAGACGAAGATTACGAAAAGGATGGTTTGCAGTTTGTTAATAAAATTGTGGGTGGTGTAATTCCAAAAGAATTTATCCCTTCAATTGAAAAAGGATTTGCTGGAGCAATGGTCAACGGACCTCTTGCAGGTTATCCTTTGGATTCTATGAAAGTGAAATTGTATCACGGATCATTTCACGATGTGGATTCAGATGCATTATCATTTGAAATGGCAGCTAAGTTGGGCTTCAGAGAAGCTGCAGCTAAAGCAAATCCGGTTTTGCTTGAGCCTGTGATGGGAGTAGAGGTAGTGACACCTGATGAGTACACAGGATCTATTACTGGTGACTTGAACAGACGTAGAGGGGTGATGAGAGGAATGGACACAAGAGGAACTTCTGGTGTGATCAAATCAGATGTGCCTTTGTCAGAATTATTTGGTTATGTAACTGCGCTAAGAACAATAAGTTCTGGTAGAGCTACAGCATCATTGACATTCTCACATTACGATCCAGTTCCTAAAAATATAGCAGAGAAAGTAATTGCCGAAGCTAAAGGTGAAACAGCTTAATTAAAATATCATGAATCAGAAAATAAGAATAAAACTAAAATCTTACGACCACAATTTGGTGGACAAGTCTTCTGAGAAGATAGTAAGAGCTGTGAAAACTACGGGTGCAGTTGTAAGTGGACCGATTCCATTGCCTACAGTAAAAGAAAAATTTACAGTATTGAAGTCACCTCACGTTAATAAGAAAGCGAGAGAGCAATTTCAGCTTTGTACATACAAGAGATTAGTAGATATCTATTCTAACAGTGCAAAAACTGTTGATGCTTTGATGAAACTAGAACTTCCTAGTGGAGTTGACGTTGAGATCAAAGTTTGATCTAGATATCCCATGATTTTTAAAAACCATCTTGCGCAAAACAGGATGGTTTTTTTGTTTAGAGAATATCGTTTAGTAGTGATCTAATTTAAGGATCAAAAGCAATTGATTATATTGTTACCAAGCCATTATGAGTATAAAAATTGGAATTATAAATGTATCTGATCGTGCTAGTGCTGGTATATATGAAGATATACCGGGAAAAGCCATTGTATCGACATTGAAAGAATACCTCATATCTAATTGGGAAGCGGTTTATCAAGTGATTCCTGATGAGCAAATCCTGTTGGAAAAAGCCATGATCAAAATGGCGGATGAAGATGGTTGTTGCTTGATCATAACCTCGGGAGGTACTGGACCTGCAAAGAGAGATGTGACACCAGAGGCCACTGAAACTGTGTGCAATAAGATCATGCACGGATTTGGAGAGCTGATGCGACAAGAAAGTTTGAAATATGTGCCAACAGCAATTTTGTCAAGACAAACCGCAGGCATCAGAGGAAATACGCTAATTGTGAACTTGCCAGGAAAACCAAAGGCAATCAGACAATGTCTTGACGCAGTTTTTCCTGCTATTCCTTATTGCATTGATTTGATTGATGGGCCGTTTCTAGAATGCGATCAATCCGTAATGAAAGAATTCCGACCAAAGCAATCGAATTAGATGAAAAAGATATTATCATCGATTTTGATCTTTCTAGTCAAGGGTTATCAATATGCAATTTCCCCACTATTTCCTCCATCGTGTCGATATACTCCCACATGTTCTAAGTACACCATAGATGCTATTAAGATTCACGGACCATTTAAGGGGTTTATACTGGCATCCAAACGAATAGGCTCATGCCACCCCTGGGGAGGTCACGGATATGATCCAGTCCCTGAGCTTAAAAGTAAAGTGAGCAAAAAATCTTAGTAATCGTTCAGATTGATTATTTTTGAAGGATTGGACAATTTGATATTCTGCTCATGGACAATCTAAAAATAGATATGCACACGCATATTTTCCCCGAACACCTTCCTGATTTTTCTGAGAAATTTGGCTATGATGGTTTTATTTACTTGGACCATCATAGGAAGGGTTATGCCCGCATGATGCAAGGGGATAAATTCTTTAGAGAGATTGAGGAAAATTGCTGGAATCAAGAGTTGAGAATAGAGGATTACTCGAGATTCGGGGTTCAATACCAAGTCATTTGTACTATCCCCGTTATGTTTTGTTACGGTGCACAACCAAAACATGGACTCGAGGTCGCCAGGTTCCTCAATGACGATATTGCGGAGACTGTCAGAAAATACCCTAAGAACTATATAGGACTAGGGTCTATTCCAATGCAAGACACCAATCTAGCCATACAAGAGTTAGAACGTTGTAAAAACGAACTTGGGTTTCCCGGGATTCAAATTGGTTCTAATATCAATGATCTAAACCTGAGTGAAGAACAGTTTTTTCCAATATTCGAGGCATGTCAAGACTTGGGGATGGCGATCATGGTACATCCTTGGAATATGATGGGCAAGGAATACATGGAGAAGTATTGGCTTCCATGGTTGGTAGGCATGCCAGCTGAAACATCCAGGGCTATTTGTTCGATGATTTTTGGTGGCGTCTTTGAGCGTCTACCAAACTTAAGGGTAAACTTTTCTCACGCAGGAGGATCGTTTCTCCCGACAATTGGCAGGGTTGAGCATGGATACAATTGCAGGCCTGATTTAGTAGCTGTAGACAACCCCATCAATCCACGAGACTACTTGGGCAGGTTCTGGGTTGATTGTATCACACATGACCCTAAAATGCTCCAATATATCATAGACATGGTAGGCGTCAATCGGGTAACGCTCGGATCTGATTATCCATTTCCACTGGGCGATCTGGAAATCGGAAAATTCATCGAAGATATGGACTTGTCTCAAGATGAAAGACAAAGTATTTACAGTGGATCCACCCTAGAATGGTTGGATATGTCCCTCAACAGCATGTAATTAGCCTCCAAAACTTACATTGTATGTTTAAGACCTGATCCGTTTTTTTAGAGTAATAGGCAATTCGGACATTTACTATAGTAATCACGAAATACAATGTCATGATCTACCTACAAATAATCAGCGTATTGGTCTTTTTCGGCTTGTTTTTTTTCTACTCTTATCGTTTCAACCTAGAGAACAAACAATCAGTTTGAAAACTAGTTAGTGATAGATATTTTTTGATCTCAATTTGATCTTCAATATCTAAGGAAACCCCCTTTTTCTTGCTAAACAGCATATATTCTGTCATATTACGATTTCAATAGAAAGTTTAGTATGAGCACAGAAAGTTATGCGCGGAGATTTACTCAGATCCGTGAACAAACGACAGCCGTTTGTGCCCCGTTGATTCATGAAGATTATGTAGTCCAACCAGTTGTGGATGTCAGCCCACCAAAATGGCATTTAGCACACACAACGTGGTTTTTTGAAAACTTCTTACTTGTGCCTCATCTGAAAGGCTATAACGTGTGTAATAAAGACTATAACTTTTTATTCAACAGCTACTATGAGACTGTTGGAGAGCGTGTTCTAAGACCAAATAGAGGAAACCTCACCCGACCTGGTGTGAAGGATGTTTACAAATATCGGGCATATGTGGATAAATACATGCTGGAGTTACTTAATCAAGATTTGGAAAATGACATCTTGAATGTGGTTGAGATCGGATTGCAACATGAACAGCAGCATCAAGAGCTTCTCGTTTATGACATCAAGTATATTTTGGGCACTAACCCAACTTTCCCTATCTATAAAGAGGGGAAGACTGAAAATTCAAGTGATAAAATAAGTGATATTTTTTTCATTGATATTACCGAAGGAGTATATACAGTTGGTCACCAGGGAGAAGAGTTCTGTTTTGACAATGAATTGGGAGTGCATAAAGTATATATTAATCCGTGTCGCATTATGAATCGGCTTGTGACCAATGGAGAATATCTCAAGTTCATGGAAGAAGGAGGGTATGAGAAATTCAATTATTGGTTGGCAGAGGGGTGGGACTGGGTTGGTAATGAAAAGGTATTTTCACCTTTTCATTGGCACCAAATCAATGGAGAATGGTTTCAATACAATTTAGTTGGGGGATTAAAGAAACTTGATTTGAATCAGCCCGTTAGCCATGTGAGTTACTTTGAAGCTGATGCATTCGCTAGATGGAATGGAAAGCGTTTACCTACAGAGTACGAATGGGAAGTAGCAAGTCAATCTTCACTCTTAGAGAACAAGGAAGTAGCAAATTTGGCCAACAAGGAAAATTTTGGAGCAATTGCGCAGGTATCTGGGAACTCCCAGATGTTTGGGGATGTTTGGGAATGGACAAGTAGCAACTACACACCTTACCCAAATTATATTACAGCAGAAGGAGCCTTGGGAGAATACAACGGAAAATTTATGGTTAATCAAATGGTGCTTAAAGGAGGATCTTGTGCTACAGCTGCCGATCATATTAGAAACACATATAGAAATTTTTTTCACCCACACCTTCGGTGGCTTTTTTCAGGGATTAGACTGGCGGAAAGTATTTAAACCATTGTTTTAATGAATAACCAATTTGCAAGAGATGTTCTGGAAGGGCTTACTGCTTCCCATAAACATTTATCTTCCAAGTATTTTTACAATCAACGAGGAGACGAACTCTTCCAGCAAATTATGGAGCTAGAAGAGTACTATTTAACACGTGCTGAATACGAAGTGTTAGAAACTTACCGACAACAGATTTATGAACTTTGCTCGGATGGAGGAAAGTTTAGGGTGATAGAATTGGGTGCTGGTGATGGTTTGAAAACAAAGATCTTACTAAGGCATTTCTTATCACAAGGTTGCGAGTTTGAGTACGTGCCAGTTGACATATCATCGAATGTGCTAGAGACATTGGAATCATCCTTAAAGACCGAATTTCCATCACTCAATATTTCCCCAATTTGCGGAGACTATTTCAAGGTCTTGGGTGATTTGAAGGAGCATCATATTGAAAAGAGTGTTGTATTATTTTTGGGGTCTAATATTGGGAATTTCTCGGAGAGAGATAGGGATGACTTTCTATTTTCTATGGCAGGTAATCTCAAAAAAGAAGATGTTGTTCTCATTGGCTTCGACCTCAAAAAGAATCCTCAGGTGATACACAATGCTTATGACGATAAAAAAGGGGTCACTAGAGCCTTTAATTTGAACATTCTACAAAGGATGAATGACGAATTGGGAGCTAATTTTAATATAAACGAATTCATCCATTATCCGACTTACAATCCAGTGAGTGGTAAGGCAGAAAGCCATTTGCTAAGCAAGTCCAAACAATCTGTAATGATTGAACAATTGAATGCCACCATAGAATTTGAAGAATGGGAACCCATTCATTTAGAGATATCTAGAAAGTTCTCTCCTCAAGAGTTGTCGGAGATGGCGGACAAGTATTCATTTAAGACAGTAGAACATCTTACAGATAAGAAGAAAAATTTTATAGACGTCCTCTGGCAATTACAATGATTATTTATTGTTGATATTACCAAAAAACATTTCTACTTTTGGCGATTCATTTATGCGCACGTGGCGGAATTGGTAGACGCGCCAGCTTGAGGGGCTGGTGACCGCAAGGTCGTGGAGGTTCGACTCCTCTCGTGCGCACAGGAAAGCCTTTCTGATTATCAGAGAGGCTTTTTTATATTCCACGCTGTTTAGTTTAAGCAACCTTTAATGAGGTCAATTTTCACTCATTCAAATAGTTCTCTATGGCATAGAAAGGGATAGAAAGTAATTCGGGTTCTTTTTTGTAGATAGTTTGAGATATTTTCACTCCTTGATTGGTTTTGTAGGTTTTTAAGAAGAGCAATAAACTTCTTAATGTTCCTTTTTTCCCTGATTTTACTTCTATCGGAACAATTCCGCCATTTTTTGATAGTAGAAAGTCAATTTCGGCACTGCTATTTCTAGCTTCTCTTGCCCAGTAGTAAAGGCTTGATTTTATATAGTTATTGCTTAACGCTATTAATTCTTGCCCCACAAACTGTTCGGCAACAGCACCTTTATAAATTGCCGTCAAATCTGTCTCTTTTATAGTCTCACTATAAATGCCGTTTATAGCATGCACTAACCCAATATCTAAGAAGATAGGTTTATAATAGGCTTCTTTAGTGTTTGCTTCAAAAGGCAGACCAGCTCCACTTGTTTTTTTAACTTTATAGATTATCCCCGCAGTTTCTAACAGCTCCACGGCCGCTTTTAGGTCTCTAGACTTTATCGTGCTATCTATGTTTGTATAAACAACCTTTTGACCAATCAATGAAGTAATAGCTGAAAATACTTTTTTAAGATATTTCAACTGAAATTTACGAGCATATTTTGCGAAATCATCTTGATATGTCTCTATAATGCTGTGTTGAATTCGCTGACATGTCAATATATCTCTGGTTGAAATATACGCTTTGACAACAGCAGGCATACCTCCAATAATACAATATTTACGAACGTACGCTATCAGCTTTAAGTGTAGTTCTTCTGGTATTTCTGATAGTTTCAGATGATTCGAAATATAGTCATGTAATTGTTCCTCTTTTAGAGCGATTAGGAACTCACTAAAACTTAGTGGGTACATATACAAGTATTGAACTCGACCCACAGGCATTCTATAATCGGTAGCTTGCAAGCTGAACTCGAGTAATGAGCCTGCTCCAATAATATGTAAATCAGGCATTTCCTCATAAAAATACCTAAGTGACATAATCGCCTTTGGACACTCTTGAATTTCATCTAAAAACAGAAGTGTTTCCCCTTTTAAAATTTGGCTTCCAGTAAAAAGCGTCACCTTCTCAATAATCTCTTCTGGGTCGTAGCTGACGAAAATTCCTTTATACTCAGGATTTCTCTCAAAATTCAATGTAATACTGGAATTAAACTCGTTCTTACCAAATTCATCAACTATATAGGTTTTGCCTATTTGTCTTGCTCCTCTTAAAAGTAAAGGCTTGCGATTCTTTTCAGCTTTCCATTTTAAAAGAGATTTATAAATTCTTCTTTGCATATTATTAATGGCTAATAACCAATGTAAATATGTTAAAAAATTGGCTAAAAACCAATGCAATTAAATTTACTATTGGCTATTATCCAAGTCAGTTGCAATGAACATCTAATGTTATGACACATTTCTTGCGCACAAAAAAGGCTTTCTTATATTCAGAAAGCCTTTTTTTATAACCAGGGGACTGCGCAAGGGTCGTGTATTTTAATACAGGTTTAACTTTTCGCACCATAAACCCAATTTACCAACTTGATTATTTGACCTTGATAAGCACAAAATGGTCAGAAAGCACTTTTATATGCTCAGTTAAATGTTTTGAAGCTACCTAGGGATTTTAAGGTATTTCAATCGTCCATACTACATGTTATAATTTTTTACTTAAGGAGGCTATTAGATCTACTTCTGATTCATGCACAGCAAGGTAATTGGGGCCGTAAAAGTTTTCATCTTGATATACGTAATCCCCGAAATCTACATAAGATGGATATATTTTACCTACCCTCATATTATGTTGCTTAAAGAACTCATAAAAATCATACAGTAGAAAATGAGTTTTCACATTTATAAATCCATATTCAAACTGAATTATTTTAACCTTGCCCTGCTTAATCATACCTTCAAGGCCTAAAAGCACTTTATTTTCATATCCTTCAACATCAATTTTAAGCAAGTCAATTTGTTCGATGTTTTTAGTATCACAAAAAGAACCTCCATTTTTCGTCTGTACTGTAGTATGTGAAACAGGAGCTGAGTGAAATTCTTCCGTAAAATCGGGGACTAAAGTTGTTAGTCCATCACTTGCAGATGAAATAGTTGCTTCTAATATTTGATCCGAATCAGATAATCCGAATTCGTGGCATTGAATATTTTTTATGCCTTTACAGGCTTCTATTAAATGTTTATAGGTAGATGGTAATACTTCGAAGCTATGAATTTTTGCTTCTGGAAAAATGTTGTTCACCATAGTCGACCATTCCCCATGGTTTGCGCCCACATCGAAAATGCTTTCAACTTTAAAAGTTGAATTTTTAATTTTTTTTATGACGGAAAATTCTCCGTTTTTTTCGAAAACATAATTAAGATTTTCATAACCTTTATGCAGACTCACTGCTATTTTATTGATTTTTCTGGCAAGAAATCCGCGTTTTGACATGAATTTTTTCATCGACTATTTTCTTAAGTTTAATTTTGGTTGATTAGCAATGTACAATTATCCATAACAATTCCCTAAATCTCAAATACCTGGATAAAATGCTGCATATACAAAATATACGAATTTTCGAGATGCCTGATTTCTTTATAATTAAGTTAGCAGATTTTTGATATGTAGGGAAGTCTCACAATTTGAACCTAACTCAATATCCATCCCTCTCGTGCGCACTCGAAGCCTTTCTGATTATCAGAGAGGCTTTTTTATTGCACATAGATTATGACTTGTGAATATGCTATTTATATATTATATTTATGAATCATAAATATAATATATAAATGACCACTTTCACCTCCTCACTACCTGATAATATACTAAGTAGGCTTGACGCAATGTCCAAAAGTCTTAAATTACCTAAGAATAAGCTTATCGAGAGAGCATTAGTCATTTATTTGGATCAACTCAATCGTGCGGAATATGTAAAGTCATACAAAATGGCAGGGCAGGATGAGGATGTTATGTCGATTGCAGAAGAAGGTATGGCTGCATATCTTAAAAATATAGGTGAAGATGTTACAGGGTGAGATTTGGGAGATGTATTTTGACCCAACGCAAGGTAGTGAACAGTCTGGTAGACGACCAGCTGTCATCATTAGCGGAAATATGATGAATCAATACTTGAATGTGGTTATTGTTTGTCCATTGACCACTAAAGTTAAGCATTACAAGGGCAATGTAGTTTTACAACCGTCTGCGAAGAACAATCTTGAGGAAGATTCCGAAATATTGGTGTTTCATGTGAGATCTGTTGCTAAAGAACGCTTAAAAAAGAGACTTGGACAGATTGCTGTAGATGAACTGAAGCAGGTAAAACAAGGTCTAGGAGATATATTAAGATATTAACAAAGCTGGAAAATCCAATCATTCATAAATAACCCTATTTTCTGTTCACTTTGCTTGATTGCCAATTCAACACCTTTCCAATTGAGATGATTTATTCAAAAAGTGACTTTGAGTTAGCACAGATAAGAGAATAAAACATGCTCTTCCTCAAGTGCTACTTAAGATGCCTCAGAATTTCCTTAGCATTGATATTAACATTGTTGTGTTCATAAGCCAATTCATAATATTTTTTAGCCTGTTTCAAATCACCTTTATGTGCTAGTGCCTCGGCATATGAACCATTAAGATTCCCGTCTTCTGGAAATGCTTCCATATTCTTTTTGAAAACCACTAGCGCGTCATCCACTTTGCCTTCTGTAAGTAAGACATACCCTACTATCTTTAGCAAATTAGCATTGACTTTACTATCACTTGGAGCCTTCATTTTATCAAATTCGGCTAAAGCATAGTCAATGCCTTGTTCATTAATGAGAGCATAAATTTTTCCTGGAGGTTGCTCGGTGTTTTGAACACGACCTTTGGCGTTTCTTTCTTTGATTTGTTTACCCAAGATGCTGACCTCAATGTTCACCTGTTTTTCCACACCAGTTATGCCTTCTTTGATAGCACTCCATCGCTCGCCTGCCACTCCATAGTCAGTACGATCGACAGCCAGATTCCCAGTAAAAATTACTTGGGCATCACCTCTCGTGTCTTTCAACACGCCAGAAGCAGGGTTCATTTTCATTGTCACTTCTTTAGTGATATCTCTGATGGTGAGGTTTCCTAATACATCTAAACCAGTTTCAGTTTGTTTGACAGATGTACTTTCGAAAGTTATGTTTGGAAATTTCTCTGCATCAAACCAACCTTCAGATTTTAGATCCTTATCTCTCCATTCTAGATCGGTATCTATGCTAGCCACATCTATAGAGATGCTTACTGATGTTTTGGTATGATCATTTTGATCATACCTAATTGACCCATTAAATTTCTCGAATCGACCTTTGACCATGGCATATCCCATGTATTTGACACTGAAACCTACATAAGAATGACTTCTTTCTATTCGGTAAACCTCATTAATGTTGAATTTTGTGTTTTGTGCAAGTGAGATTACTGCACAAAACAATACTGCTGTTGTTAGAATTACAGACCTTTTCATATTTATTTGTTTAGTTTTTAATGTGAGTATAGGCACTACGATTTATCCAATCGACAATCCTTATAAGGGTTGCCCACATTTATTAAAAAAAACTACTGTCGTCCGAGTAAATTTTAAAAGGAGCAAAAATGTTTGATTATACTCAAATTTCAAGCTTTTTACTTCACAATGAAAAACACCCCTCTGTGTCTCCCCTCAAGGGGAGAATCGCGACTATCCC
>Ga0209634_1000444_pt1 | contig 32299 bp, 57 predicted proteins | sample LinPmetageLP40_FD_184043 | JGI IMG/M metagenome (GOLD analysis project Ga0209634, IMG submission 184043) | Marine viral communities from the Pacific Ocean - LP-40 (SPAdes) (version 2) | ecosystem: Environmental > Aquatic > Marine > Oceanic | place: Pacific Ocean | collected 2010-08-26 | reverse complement strand
AGCAATAGTAGCAGGCTTCTCTGCTCAAGGACTAGTAGGTCTTGTTGCGGTATGGGTATTATATTCAATTTATTCAAAGAAGTAATATAACACTTTAAAAAAGTGGCAGAGCCTTCTTGGCGGGGGCTCTGCCTACAATCCTAAACTCCACATCCATATTGGTATTACCACAAAGTGCAGTAGCACACATATAGATATCATTAAGTAAACTGTACGTTTTTGTGGATCCATCAACCACCGCCCGAGTTTAAAAATCCTCCCATTTGAGGACATGAACTCATTACAAGTGCAAATAATGGATCATTGTGTAACTCTTCTGGCAATCCAAACTCGTCAATATACTTGTCTTGTAAATGAAAAGCATCTTTTTCTAGACCTTGTCTACATTTAATAGTTTCATATGTTCCATTAATTTTTTGTAAAAAATGAACTAGTTCATGCACAAGTACTGATTCTTCATACCTTTCTTCAACCATATGTTTGGTAGGAGTTGTTGCAATAAAGATTTCGTTAGTTTCGTCATTATAGTATCCACCAATTTCACACGGGTCAGGCACTCCTTCTGGGAACAAAGTTATACACATGTTTTCTATAGTTTCAAACTTAATCTTAGGTAAAGGTTCACCATTCCATTCGTAATCACTATTATCTGTCAACCATGTTATAATTCTTGCACTGTCGCTCCAACTAACTTGAGCCTTTACTGGTAATGCAAATATCATTAATATAATAAAACATCTTAAAAGCATATTACTTGTCCTTATCGTTCAAATTCGTAGGAGCATATTGCTCACCGTTATATCCTGATCCTGTTTTCTTAGGACCATCTTCAACACCAAAGTTACATGATGCTACTGCAAGGAAAAAAGCAAGAGCACCATAAAATGTATACTTACTTGCTTTTAAGAATCCAACATAAGTTTTCTTTGCTTCTATTTCTGCTTCCTCTCTAGGTGTTAACTCCTCCATCCAGCAAACTCCTCTTTGTTTTGCATTCTTACATGTCTAGTTGGTAAGTATGCATCTACTTTGCCTAACGATTTAAAATTATCGGGTGCAATTTTAAACCAGTTTGTAAATTGTAATGTATCTACAAAACACATTTCTTGGACATCACCTGTGTCAGTATTTAATATTGAGTATTTCATTTGGTCATTCCTAAACACGGTAGTAATGGAGTTTGTTTACAGTAACTACTAAAGTAGTCTTCTGGACCTACTATAAGCATCATACTGATTATTGGTACTCCAACTAACATGAATATGACACACAAAAATGCGTATCCAATTCCATGCCATTTAATTTGTTCGCTCATGTTCTATTACCTCTTAGTGCAAAAAACATTCCACCTACCCAAAGAAAGACGTGTAGGTTATCGTACAGTATGACATCCCAAAAACTTTCTGGTTGTCCTACCCAAATAACGCCTGTCATAATACTACAAATTGTAATACCACAAAAACGTGTTAACATGTCGCCAATGTCACTTAACCATGTCCATGACGCTAACAAACCAGCCACAAGTAATCCAATACCTGCGCCTAGTTCACCATAGGCAACTATCCACCATACTAGGTACGGAAGTTCAAATGATTGAGCATCTTCCACTGTCACTGGAAACTTACTTAAACCCTGTTGTATGAACACAATGGCCAGCGGCACTCGCAGTAACCAATGGCTCAAACAAAACTCAGGAATTTTATTTACAAGTTTCATTAGAGATCAGCAAGTAATGCTTTCATCTTCTTTTTGCTTTTGCCACGCATTTTCATACCAGCCATTGCATCTAAGTTAGATGTATCATCGCCAACAACTACCATTGCAATCATGCCCATGCTCTTGTGTGGGGTACATTGGTATAGATATATTCCTGGAGTATCAAATGTAATAGCAACTTCTTTACCATTCTTTGATTTCTTTGGTGCTTCCCAACCATCTGGACCTGCAACGAATTCTACGTTGTGACCTTTTGACTTTGGTAACCAAGTAATTGTATCGCCTGCATCAATACGTGCAATATCTTGACTGTAAACCATTTTGGCTCCGTCATCACGTTTGTTTAGCATGTCGATTGTTGTGTCTGCGGCTAGTGCCGGAGTTGATAGTAGACCCAAGAGGGCAACTGTTGATAGTAAATTTTTCATTTAGTTTCCTTTGTGTATGTGTTGCTACTGATTGTAGCCATGTAATATATATAGCATGAGTTGACCGTTAAGTCAACTCACCTTGGATGTGTTATTTTGTAGCAGGCTTATTACCGCTTAAAAAATCTGCTTCGTCGTCTGTGTAAGGCCACATGTTACATTCCTTTCATTTTTAGATGTACATAATAGATACCACCTATGTAGTATTTGTAACTTCTAATCATATGATAAAGTATCATTAGAACTTCTCCGGACGACCCCACTGGCCGCTTGCTACACGAACTATGTCACATCGGCTAATACCAATATCCCTTAGCTCTAGGTCTGTCATAGCATTTAGTTGATTTATACCAGACCTTACGTTTCTTTGGTGGCGATAGTTTGCCACTCTAGCTTTAAAAAACCCTGCAACCATATCGCAGAATTGGCAGTAGTAAGTTGTTAGTGTTTGTGTAGTCATTTTTTTAAGTCCATCATTAATGCACGAGCTTCTTTGTGCATACCCATTCGAGTAAGTTCAGCGGCCGCTCTAGCAGTGCCTGCAGTTTCGAAAAAACTAATACAGCCATTCCCGAAAGTTTTTAGTCCATTTGAAATACTATCGCATATTTTACAATAGTAAGTTGTTAGTGTTTGTGTCGTCATAATTTTATACCCATCCTTTTAAGTTATCGTTGGTGTTGTGGTGGTCTTGCCTTTTAGGCGGCTGGCCTTCATGATCAAGCAAGTGCTGATAAGCAAATCGCCAATCATTTCCATACTCTGTCTTAGCCCATACACGATAGCTTTCGTTTTTGGATGAATTACCTGATCCAAACAAAAACCGTAGGACTTTGTACACGTTTTTCATAGTGTTCTCCTGTTTCTTTTAAGTTGTGGATGCTTGAGGAAAGCAATACCCCATGTCTTTGCATGGCGTCAGTAGTCTTTGCTACCGTCAACTGCTTGTAACGCATGAGTAGTGCGCCGGTCTATCCCAGTGTCTGTGTGTCGTTAAATCGCCATCTAATAGCTCTTTAACACTGTTATTTATATAATAGTACAGCATAACTTACATAAAATCGACTACTTTTTTGTAAAGGCTGTCATGCTTGATACGCATGGCTTAGGTTTTTCTTGACAGAACTTAATATAGATGTTACTTTGTAAATAACGATGAACAATAAAGTTCTTGGCAGGCATCGTTGAGCCTGCTCTTATTATGTGAGCGACGGGGTAAAGCCGTCAAGCAGAGGAGATATAAAATGGACGCACTCACCTTATGGATGGCTGTAGGATTCCTGTTCGCAGGTTATTCTGTAATAGCAAACGATAGTGTACAAACTTTAGGTACATGGATTGCATCAAATAACGAAAAAGTAAATTGGAAGATTATGTGGTTGGCGGCTTCGGCTGTTCTCATTTATACATTATGGTATGGTTGGTATATGAACGGAGGTGACATTAGTTACGGACGTTTGAATAAGATTCCGTTCCAAGAGATACAGTGGTATCACGCAATGGCACCAGGACTATTATTAATACTTACAAGGATAGGAGTACCAGTTAGTACTAGTTTCCTAGTGCTGAGTGCATTTGCCAGTACATTTGTATTAGAGAAGATGCTTGTAAAAAGCATGATGGGATATGCAGTAGCGGCAGTAGCGGCATATGTTATTTGGTTAGTAGTTAGCAAACTGCTAGACGAAGCAAAGCCTGTTAAGGAAGAACACAAGAATCGATGGCGCATAGCACAATGGTTCACAACAGGCTTCTTATGGTTCACTTGGTTATCACATGACATGGCAAACATTGCTGTGTTCTTACCAAGAGAAATACCTTGGGACCTAATGGTTCTAATCAGTGCAATGTTTGTATTTGGATTAGGATATATGTTTCGTGAAGGGGGAGGAAAGATACAACAGATTGTAATTGAGAAACACAACACAAGATATGTGCGTAGTGCTACAATTATTGATTGTGTTTATTTTGTAATACTGTTATTCTTTAAAGAAATAAACGACATTCCAATGTCAACAACTTGGGTATTCGTAGGACTACTATGTGGACGAGAACTTGCTATGGCAACTGTCACAGGCAAGGAAAAGTTTAAAACAGTATTTCCTCTTATAACTAAAGACTTCATTAAGATGATGATAGGCTTAGGTGCAAGTGTAGGAGTTGTACTTGCAATACATTATGTTATTGTACCAAACGGATACTAATTTTCTTGACTAATTCTTAATATGATTGTATCATATAAGTACACATATCATTAACGGAAAGGGAGTCAAATTGAAAATGAAAATCATAACAGGGAACGCCAATCCTCACTTGGCCCAGGAGATAGCAGAACAATGTTTTGCTACATTAGTTCCTGCGAACGTCTCGACTTTTGCTGACGGCGAGTCGAGTGTAGAATTTTTAGAAAACATTCGCGGTGAAGATGTGTTTATTGTCCAAAGCACTTGTACTCCTGTTAATGATAGTGTAATGGAATTATTAATTATGATTGATGCGGCTAGGCGTAGTAGTGCTAAAAGAATCACAGCAGTAATTCCTTATTTCGGATATGCAAGACAAGATCGTAAGAGTGCAAGTAGAACACCAATTACCGCTAAGTTAGTTGCTAATCTTATTACAGTAGCAGGTGCTGATAGGATATTAACTATGGATCTTCATGCAGGACAGATACAAGGATTTTTTGATATACCAGTTGATGACTTAACAAGTAGAACAGTCTTTGCTAAAGATATTAAACGTAATGTAGATACAACAGAAGGAACAGTATTTGTATCACCTGATGCAGGTGGAGTTGTTCGTGCTAGAAAGTTTGCAGATATGTTTAATGGAGACATTGCTATTGTCGACAAACGTAGACCAGAAGCAGGCAAAAGCGAAGTTATGAATCTAATAGGAGATGTAAAAGGTAAACATGCAGTTCTAGTTGATGATATTGTAGATAGTGGAGGTACATTATGTAATGCGGCCAAAGCTATTATGGAGGCTGGTGCGGCAAGTGTTCGTGCTTATATTACACATGGTGTACTGTCAGACGAAGCATGTGCGAAAGTAGAGAAAAGTGTCCTGGACGAATTAGTAGTTTCGGATTCAATTGCTAATCGATGTCCTAAGAACTGTAAAAAGACTCGACAGGTTAGTGTTGCACCTTTGTTTGGGGAAGCAATACGTAGAGTGACTAACGAAGAGTCAGTAAGTACGTTGTTTGTATAATGGAACTTTTGTTCAAAGCAATCATAGGCGGAATAATAATTGCTACTGTAAGTACTGTTAGTGAAAGATATCCTACGATAGGTGCATTTGTATTAGGTATCCCTTTAGCAAGTTTTGTATCTTTTATATTTTTGTATTATGCAGGAGTTGATGTAGAAACTTTTAAAACTTTAAGTATACAAACAATATACTTTGTTTTAGTAAGCCTCTTATTTTTTCCTATCTTTGTTTATGTTTTACCAATTTACGGTTTTTGGATAGCAATGCTAGTAGGAACTATAATTATAAGTTCACTTATGTTTGGTCTCTATAGGTTCTTGTAAATCACTAATATGTTTAATATACTCGGTCATTGAATGATCGCTAAAATTATCTATCTTACGATTTTTTATTCCTATCCACATACCACGAAATCTATCCTTAATCATTTGCCAACCAGTGGGAGAACGATATTGTCCATATGCATTCAAATAATGTTCGGTTCCATGATGTACGTAACCCATTAACAATAAAGGAACAGTTGTAACAATATCGTTGTTATTCTTCCAACGATGATGTTTTACTCCTATATGAATACAATATCCTCTCCATCCTACTCGAGGTGAACCAAATGTATATAGTTCTTGGGGATTAGGTACTTTTGTATTGTAATGACATCTGCTTGCCATAATAGTTGCCATTGCGGCTCCTAAACTATGTCCACAAAACCAAACATCATGATCAGGTCGTTTTGACATTAGGTCTGCCATTATTCTAGGCCATAGTTGATCTACTTCTGCTTTAAATCCTCTATGGACTCTACTTACTGTTTCTGCTAGTACTGGTAATGCTTTTAAATCTGCACTTATATCGTTAAACTCTGTTGGCTGTGTTCCACGACATGCAATAACTAAGTCTGTCTTATTCATAAACCGATATGCTTGTGCGCCATCTTTGTCGTAAAACTCTACTTGTGTAAATCCTAATTTTTTTGCTTGACTTTTTACTGTTTTTAAGCTATTATACGATATAAAAGCAAGTTTAGCAAAAAGTAAGGATCGTTCTTTGAAACTCAGTTCTCTTATGCTCATTGACTACCTCTTAATTAAATACAGTACTATTTATATGCTTGCTAAATACAGTATCGGAGTATAAGATGAAAAAACGAACAAGAAGTATTTTGCAAGAGCTTAATAATCTATCAATGTCTAAAAACAGTGATCATTTAATTGAGACTACGGCTAATAATATTATTGAAAGTGCAATCAATCTTTTGAATAGAATTAATGAGCAGTACGATGAGGTTACAGCAAGTGAAATGGAAAGACGATTTCTAAATTCAATTAGAACCGGTGATCCAAAAAAGTTTAAACGTGCCATTGACAAGATTATAGAGAGTAAAAAATGAAAATAGACGATCTATTAGAAGCACCTAAAAAGAAAAAAGGTAAGAGTTGGGTGAAAAAAGCCGATGACTGGGTACGTGGTAGTTGGTTACAACAACAGGTTGATATTGCACAAAAACAAACAGGCAACAAAGGACCTGCTTCTACTGCTGAACCGGTTGGTGATAACAAAGATGATAAAAAATCTAAAACTAAAAAAGTTCAAAAAAATAATTTTAGAAATACAAGAATTAATCAAGATAAAATGCCAAAGTCGGCACAATACAAAGATAAGAACGGTATTGTATGGGCATGGGAGCCAGCAAGAGATGCGTGGCTACCTAGTAATAACAATCAAATACCTTTAAGTGCTAGAGATGGTGCTAGAGGATACAATGCGGCAAAGCCAACTGACCGAGGATTTTACGAAAGTAAGACAAATACAGGGCAACTATTAAAAGAAGGTGGAAACATCTTTAAAGATCAAAACAAGCAACCAGTGACGCAACGTATTAATCAAGCTGACGTTGATCCAACACTTGCATGGTTAGAAAAGATTACAGGACTTCCGCATAAAGATTTTAAATTAGGTAGCACAGGTATTAGAAGCACAAGTGGTGATATGGATATCAGCGTTAACCAAAATGATGTAGATAAACAGGAACTATTTAATAAACTAGCGGCTTGGGCACAAAAGAATCATCCTGAGGACGAAGTTAGACAATGGGTTGCGAAATCAGGAGTTAGTGTTCACTTCAAAACACCGATACTTGGTGATCCAAAGAATGGATTTGTACAGACAGATTTAATGTTTGGCGATCCAGAATGGCAAAAGTTTAGCCTTAGAGGCTCAGGAGACAATACTCCATACAAAGGTATGCATAGGCATTTACTAATGGCTAGTATTGCAAAAGCACAAGGTATGAAATGGAGTTTCCAAAACGGACTTACAAATAGGGAGTCTGGAGAAATGATAGCAAAAGATCCGCAGGGAGTTGCAGATAATTTACTTGGTAAAGGTACTAAGATTTCAGACTTAGATAGTGTTGAAAATATTATTAAAGCTATTAAAGGTAGACCAGATTACGAACAATTGGTAGCAGATGCTAAAGAAGGATTTGCAAGAGATAATTTGGAACTTCCAGAAGCCTATAACGAAATAATAGATTTGGCACAGAGGATTAGATAATGCGTTTTGTTGAATTCAAACAACCATTAAAAGAAATGGAAGCACGTATACAACATGCTGAAGACTTAATCTTTTATCAAGGAAGTAAAGGAGCAAGTCATGCAATAGATGCACTTCGTAGCATGACAGGTGATGCTCATAAATCAGTAACACTTAAATGGGACGGTGCACCAGCTGTTGTATTTGGTCGTAACGATAAGGGTGAGTTTGTTTTTACAGATAAGTCAGGATTTATGAAAAAGGACGGAGTAGAACGTACTACTTCACCAGACGCACTTAAAGCCGCACTACTTGGACGTAGTGGAGGAAAGCTCAAAGACGACCCAGGTAGAATAGCATTTGCAGATAAAATGGCAACTATTTTTGGATTATATGAAAAAACAGTTCCGGATACATATCGAGGATATTTCAAAGGCGACCTGTTGTATTATACAACACCAGAAGTTAAAGAGAAAAATTATATATTTAAACCGCAGATAGTTGAGTATGCTGTTGATGTTAATAGTGACTTAGGAAAACGTATAGGTAAAAGTACAACTGGCATTGTAATACATAGAGAAGTAGATGACCAAGGTAACGAAGGACCATTTAAGAGTATTGATATGTTTAATAGCCAAAAAGATGTATTAGTAGTTCCAAGTGTAACAACAGAGCAACCAGTTGAAATTGACACAGGCGCTATTGATCAACTTAAATCAATAGTAACTAAAAATGCCGCAGGTATAGATGAATTACTAAATGTTAATACCTTAACACAAAAGCAAATGAAAGGGTTACCTGATTTGCTTTATGCATATATGAACAGCAAAGTAGATACAGGATTAACTAACCTAGGTGCAGACTTTGCTAAATGGTTAGAGGTTAGAAAACAAGTATCGGACAAGATGAAAAACAAAGTCCTACAATATATTAATGAACATAAGTCTGCTTTTACAGCATTATGGAATGTAGTAACAGCAGTAATGAATACCAAGAATGATATTATTAGTAAGTTTGATAGTCAAGGCGGACAGGTTAAACAAAGTATCAACGGCCAACCGGGCGGTGAAGGGTATGTACTAGCTCACCCTAAAGGCGATGTAAAACTAGTACCAAGAGCAACATTTAGTGCGGCTAATAGAGCCGTAGTACGATAAGGAGTAGTATTATGTTAATGAAAGACCTCAATGAAAAGTTTGATCCAGCTGATTTCGATCTAGTTGCAACAGACAAAGACAAAGCATCAGCTGATAGCAATATCATTATGCAAGTTAGAAAAGCTCATCAAATGAGATTTGGACAAAATAAACCAATAGAATTTAAAGATGGTAGCAAACATGAAATTAATCAAAATGTATTAATGAAATTAGACCAGTACCATACTAAATTAAGAACATCAGATCAGAAAGATGAATTTGCTAATGCTATTGCACAATCTAAAGAGGCTATGGCAAAAGAATATCATAAGATAGTAGGTAAGTAAACAACATGGCTGAAAAATTCACAGCTACACAATGGGCGGCAATTGAAGGCGGGCATACTGTTGAGCCTGAAAAAGAAAAACCTTTTTCATTCATACAAGATATGCAAGAAGCTAGGCTTACCAGAGGCCAAGATTCAAATAGGATACTTACCTATACAGATTGCTGTGAAAGACTGTACCTTAGTATTTTAATGCTAGAAGCAATGCGTCAATATCCTGCTTATACAGGACAAGTTAAACGATATGCTAAGATGTCTACTCAAAAGTATTTTGCTTATATGAGCAACCGTACTGATCTACATAATTTTATATATTATGTAGTAGGTGACAACTCAGCACAAGAAAAGTTAAAAGATCCAAATGCGGCAAAGGCAATGAGAGCTAGTACCAAAATTGATATTCAAGAACTTGATAGATATTTAAGAATGCTCGGTGTTGGTAGTAGTCCGACAAGAGTAGGACCGTTTTTAATTAAACTTGAAGCCAGTTTAAAGATTACAAATACAGACTACAAAGAAATTAGGCGAGTACTTACATATTTTAGTAATAGTACAACAGGACAACGTAGAGCAGTAATTACTAAACTCTTATTTGCGGCTAGAGCAAAGCTAAGAAGTAGTGACTTAATTGACGAGTTCAGTAAGTTTGTTGCTGATACTAATCTAGAAACGTCAGCAGTAAGAGATAACGAGCCTACAGTAAGTGTACCCGACTTAGGTAAATCAGCTAGGGATATTAGTTTATATAGATACCTAGTTGGACAAAAGAATGTAGCACTAACTAAAAAGTTCTTAGAACTTGCAGGACAAGGTAAATCAATTAGTTCTCCATATGTACAAGCATACTTACCAGCGGTTAAAATGATAGATGATATTGTACAAGCAGGCCCAACTTATGTGCAAAACCTTAGAGTATTGCATCAGAGAGCCAAAAAACGCCGATAACCAGCACTTTTTTTTAAAAAGACTAAATACATATAACAAACTCATAGAGTAATGAGTATGTGTCATTAGAATAGGAGAAATAAAATGGCAGGAGTAGCGGCAGTAAATCCAGTAGCAACAACTACTGGTTATGAAGTAGTTGGACAAGACATCCAATTTTTCACAATTGATTATATCAATGCAGTAAATGGTTCAGCAGGACCAGCAGGAGTACAAGCGGCAGTATTACGTAAGATTATGGACACAACCACAATCATTGCGGCTGGCCCACTTGGTAACTCAAATACTGAGCAAACATTTGCAGTAGAAGGCAACAACGTTGTTGTAGCAACATTGCAAGCGGCAATCAGAACCCTTGGTACATTCGATGGTGTTGATGTATCAGCGGCAACAGTTACAGCTAAGACACTAACTATTGCAGTGTAATAGCTAATACAGCTAACAAGAAAGGGCTCACTTTTAAGTGGGCCTTTTTTTATGACAAATAAGTATACATATGCAAATTGTAATACATACACTAATCGATATAACTAACACAAATGCACGTAAGGGTGATGACAAGTTAGCATATAGTCAGCAACAAAACTATATGACACTATTAAATACCATAGGATTACGTAGTAATTTTGAAATAGTTACACCAGTATCAATGAGTAGTGTATCTACAACCAAAGACTTTGGTAGCCTATATAAAGGCAAACATAATGTTTGGACAATGGAATTATGTTTTGATAGTCAAGGAACAGATAGTATTAATATCCTTGAATTAGATTTAAACTTAGTTCCTTTTATCTCAGGATTAACAGAGACATGTGAGCATGGAGCCAATGTGTTTAGGACTAATGATTCTAAGAATAGTAATATTATCTTTAAAGTAGTAGATAATACTATACTATAGAGAGTATAAATAATATTACGTAAAAGGCATAAACATAATACGACTATCAGGCTCCGGGAAATGATTACACAAGGAAAATATTATGGCGACTGCCCTAGAAAAAAAGAATTTAGAAGCACACGTTGACCTTTGCGAGGAAAGATATCAGCAACTAGAAGGTCGATTAGGTAAGATAGAAGAAAAAGTCGAACATATCCATACAGATATTGTGCATGGCAACAAAGCTATGATGAAGGTATTAATAGGTACAGCTGGTACTATTGTTGCAGGACTACTTTCAACCATTATCGTTATTTTAATTCAATTCAACTAAGACGCTAAATACATACGTTATGTATTTGCGTGAACTTATATCAACTATCGTAGAGAAACAAGTTTGGGCACGTTCTGGAAAGAATGTAGTCCGAAAGTATCGTTGCTCTGGCGGTAAAAGACATGGTAGGATTGTAAGCAGTCCTGCGGCATGTTTTGCGGCACCTGATATGAAAAAGAGGATGTCGCTTAAAAGAACTAAGGCTAGATTAGGTAAGCGTATGATACGTAAGGCGAAGCGTACTAAACGTATGAATCCAGCAAGTCGTAGAGTTGCTAGTATGAATAAGAGTAGTAAGAGAAGATGAATTTACGTGAGCTAATATCAGAGGCAGACCCACAATGCAAAGATGGTGAATATTTTTGTAGAACTTCTGACATGTGTAAACCTATTCCAGATGGATATCATGTTATGCCAGACGGGGAGTTAATGAAAGATGGGGAACCACATGAAGACATAGATGAAGCTGTGAGAGCTATCTGGGGTAAGAGCGGTAACAAACAAGTCCGTAAATATCGATGTACTAGTGGACAACGTAAAGGACGTATTGTTGCTAAAGCGGCGACATGTAATGCTCCAATAAATCAAACAGCCAAGCTGACAATGAAAAAGACCAAACGCAAGAAGGGCAGTAGAATTAAAATTCAAACTGCTAAAACTAAAAGAACAAGTGCAGTATCAAGACGCTTAGGATCTGCTAACAAAAGACCTAAGAGAAGATTTGCAAAAGGAAGGGCTAAGAAGATATGAGATATAGTGAATTTATTATTACTAAAAAAAATACTCCTACAACTGAAGAACTTCCAGTAATGCCACAGGGTCAAGGAATGACTCGAGACACTGATGGTAAAGACGACACAGCTGGATCAGGACCGGGTAGTCCTGCTAATACAGTAAAGAAAAGTCAAGATAAAGTTATACAACAGTTAGTTAAGCCAGGTGGTACAATACCAATGCCAACTAAAAACGGAACAAATGATTTTGAAATTGACGATGTTGACGGAGATATGGTTACACTTATTAATCCTGATGCTAAAAAAGCTCCTGAAGAACCGGAGAAAATATCCTATTTAAAGAAAGACATTGACACTATTGTTAAAGGGTTGGGCGATCCAAATAGCTCTACCCCAAATGCTAAAGGACCTGAGGGTACCTTAGGCAATCAAGGACAAAAATAGTGAAAGCTAATGAATTCTTATCAGATACTACTATAAAAGTTGTTATGAACAACGAAGAAAAAAAACTTTATAATTCTATTAAAGGTAACATACCTTTAGATAGTTTTGACGAAAGAGACCAGTTCATTATTGACGGGCTTGTTCGGAAAAGTTTAGTAAGTAAAGTAATTAATAACGGGTATACTCTGGTAAAAACTAATGGATCAAAATTTACTAATAAATGAATTAGAAGCTATTATTAATAAAGGCTTTGACGGTGTTCACTTTCCTTATGTAAAAGGAAATAGTATCCGTATAGGTAAGATGATTATACGAACAAGTAAACACGGATACCTAGTATATGATACTGAACATAATAAACAAGTAGACCAAACCTTTAGCAAAGCAAGTGCGATTGCAATGGCTAAGTCACTTGCACATAACAAAGACAACAGTGTAGCTATTATGAGATTGGATAAACAAATAGAAAAAAACTATATGGATTCAGTATATTTTCATAATAGTTATAAAAAAACTGAAGATGGTATGAAAAAAGAAGTATTATTAACAAGATTAGACATTGCACAAGCCAATACTGAACATGCTAGGTCTCTTCTTGATAACTATATATACAGTTAGATGATAAATAATAGTAACAAGACACAGTACTAGGAAGAGTGGACAAATGAATATTAGAGAAATAGCAAAACCAATTACAAGTGCTACCCTTAATGAAAGCATGGCACAAAAGTTTGGAACGAAAATTGACTTAGCAAAGTTTAATTTTGCACAGTTAGAAGATGCACGTAACCAACTTAGATCTCAAGTAAGAGATATTGAAACTAATGAAAGCTTCAATGCAGTTCATACAGACAGCTACCAAAAATCAAAATTGTTCCTAGACATTTTGAACAAAGCTATTATTGAACGTCAAGACGAAAAAGGCATTCCAACAGCAGAAGAACTTTCTGAAACTGAAAAAGGCAAAATGCCATCAAAAGCACACATTATGAAAATGTGCAAAGATGGTAAGAGTATGGAAGAAATTTGTAAAATGCATCCAGATTGCGATCAAGCAAAAATAAAAGCAATGGTCAAAGATTGTAAATCAGGAATGAAAGAATCAGTTATTAAAGAAGGTGAAGAAGATAAAGCACAACTAGTAATGGCATCTAAGGATATGGTTGACAAACTAACAGGTTGGATGGAAGACACAGCAGAGATGCAGTCAGAATCAATGTTAGAACTAGCAGATGCTATCAGAGACGAAATGGGTTCAGAAACTTCGGAAGCATTTACTGCGGCAATTAAGCCAGCACTTGATGCACTATATGCTGAAATGGAAACAACTCGTGTTGCGTTGACTGGCGGAGTTGGCATGCTTACAGGAGAAGGTGAGCCGGCAGATGCAATGGGTGCAGAAGACCCAGCAATGGACGCAGAAGCTGATCCAGCAATGGAACCAACAGTAGACGCAGAAGCACCTGCAGAAGAACCAAGTGAAGATGACTTTGCGGCGGCCGCGGCGGCACAAAGTGGCGAAGAAGAAGCTGGTCGAGCTACTAGAGAATCAATCGAACGTTCACGTAAGGTTGGCGCTATACTTTCCGGAAAAAAAAAGAAATAATTGAGTCTGTAAGCACAGATCAAATATATAACGTTCTAAAAGTCTTATCAAAGGGCGAACGCAAGGATTATACCTTTGACGAACTAGATAAGATCATGCAGAACGTTCTTCAGTCACAATTTAATTATGATGTTTTTAAATCTGCATACGATAAAGATGGTGGATTCAAAGAACTTGTAAAGAATTTTGATGCTGAAAAAATAACATTTAGCGACGGTAGTGCAGTTGATGATATGCCTACAGCAGACACCAAAGGCGACAACACAGTTGCTAATATGGCTAAATCTGCAACTAAAGCAGATGCAGGACTATAAAACACTTGACATTTACCTAACTAACTGTTATAATAACAACTAATTAGGAGATAAGAATGAGTAGACCTGACGAAGAAGTCATTGAACAAATCAAAGAGTTAATCGAATCACATGTAAAACCAGCTGTAGCTAGTCACGGCGGCGTTATTGAATACGTTGATTATAAAGAAGGACATTTGCTTCTAGAATTAGGCGGGGCATGCAGTGGATGTATGGGAAGCACAATTACACTTAAAATGGGTGTTGAAAATATGCTAAAACATTATGTACCTGAGGTACTAACAGTTGAAGCTCAAGACGGTGCTAGTGATGTACAACCTTATTATAATGATTACGGACCATCTATGATGGACGATGGTCTTGACTATGAGTAGTTTGATTAAGCCTAAGTACGATTATAAACCAATTTCACGTAAACAAATAGATGGTAAACGAAAGTATCTAACTCCTGACGGAGGTGCAGTTGCTAGTGTTACAACTATTCTTGATGCTACAAGCGACAAGACAGGACTAATAGCTTGGCGTAAACGTGTAGGTGAAACTAAAGCAAGAGAAATAACAACAGAAGCCGCAGGTGTTGGCACACGTATGCACAAATATTTAGAGGACTATGTAGACTTTGGTGAATGGCCGACTCCTGGAAGCAATCCATTTGCTAAGAAAGCACATGCAATGGCAACACAAGTTCGCGACAATGCTATGGTTGATGTAGATGAGATTTGGGGAAGTGAGGTTGCTCTTTATGTTCCACAAATGTATGCAGGCACAACAGACTTAGTTGGACAGTACAAAGGACAACCTAGCATAATGGACTTTAAACAAACTAACAAGCCTAAGAAGCTAGAGTATGTACAAAACTACTTCTTACAGCTAGTAGCATACGCAGAAGCACACAACGAAATCTACGGCACAGACATACGTGAAGGACATATTTTTATGTGTAGTCGCGGAGATGACGGAATGTTGCTAGGTGGAGAAACATATCAACAGTTTGATGTATGGCCGCATGAATATGACGAGTGGCGGACCGAATGGTACAATAGAGTCTACACCTATTACGAGAAGTTCGCATAAATATGTTATATAGGAGACGAATATGGCTGTAGTTCAAATAAGTAGAATTCAAATGCGTAGAGGGCAGAAGAACGCAGGTTCAGGCCTTCCGCAATTAGCAAGTGGTGAAATAGGTTGGGCAGTAGACACCCAAGAAATGTATATAGGAAACGGTGCAGTAAGTGAAGGCGCACCAGCAGTAGGCAATAGTAAGATACTTACTGAACATGATAACATTTTTACATTCGCAAATACTTATACCTACAAAGACAATGGATTACAAACAGGAGCGTCAGCCACAACTCCAATTAAACGCACATTGCAATCAAAGATTGATGACGTAGTTAATGCAAAAGACTTTGGAGTACTTAATGATGGTAGTAATGTAACGGTAGCACTACAAAGAGCAATTGACCAACTATTTTTGAATAGTGCAACAAAAGCAAGCAGTTCAAGTAGAGTAATACTTAACCTTGGTCCAGGAGAATATCTTATCAATGATACAATTTTCCTTCCACCGTACACAAGTATTGTAGGTGCGGGAGCAGATAAAACTGTAATTAATGCTAGTACTAATACAGCATTTAAGATGGTTAACAGTTCCTCATTACCTGGAGCACCTGCTAATGAATCTACAACAGATACAAGTAACCAATCAAGAAACATATTAATGGAAGGTATGACAATTAAGCAGACTACTGCTCATACTGCATTAGAATTACAAAGCACTAAAGATAGTATATTTAGAAATATTAAATTTTATGGACCTTGGAGTGTAGGTGATAGTGTTAATATAGGACAAACAGCTATTCATGCAGTTAGTATTTCAACTAGCGTAACTTGTGAAAATAATGCATTTGAAAATTGTAAATTTACTAAATGGAGTTATCCGTTTAGATCAACAGAAGATATTGTTTACAATAAGTTTGAAAATTGCACTTTTGATACTAACGTACATGGTATTGTTCTAGGTCAAGGAACTGTATTAGGCTCACCAAATCAATTAACTGGACCAAGTAATAATTATATTACTTCTTGTACATTTGAAGAAATTGCACGTGAAGCAATATGGGTAGAGACTGGAACTCATAATAGAAGTAGTGGCAACACATTTCTTAATGTTGGTAATGTTAATGGAACAGAAGCCGCAGGTGCTTATTCTATTATTAAATATGTTGATAAACATAATACAAGTACAGAAGATTACTTTAAAAGATTTGAACTACTATCATATAGTCCAACATTTTTTACAGGCCAAAAATTTACTCCTATTATTAGTGGTAGATGTATTAGTACATTGAACTTTGGTGATGAGTTACCAGTAGTTAATCAGGATCCTGCACTTAGGTTCTTTAAGTTGCCGGGTGATGCAGACGTATCATATACAATTGAATATGTATATAAAAGTACGGCTGTTACCGCATATAGAAGCGGTGTACTTAATATAACATTAGATGCAGTAAATGCTGACTTAATAGTACGTGATGATTTTGATTATGTAGGTGACACCTCTTACCAAACTAATTTAGAACTAACTGCAAACTTCGTAGACGATAATGCAGACGCAACAAAAGAAACAGTTGAAGTAACAATTAAAAATACTACATCTGCTGATGTAGGTACATTTAAATTTCGTGTAACACAAAGACGCTAAAAAATGTTGGATAGATGAGAAACAACACATACGAAGCTCGATTAGCAGAGTGGTCGAGCTTTAGGCAATCATTAGAATCCTCTAATGATCCAATACAAGACGTAATAGATTACTACAAACAAGTTCCTGTAGTGAGCATTCATACTGATCCTTATGATATGTCCAGCTGGCCAGATCCTTGGCAATTAGTTCATGAAAATGAGTACTGTGACTATTGCATTTTACTAGGAATGTGTTATACTTTACAATTAACAGATCGCTTTTCTACTAGTGATTTTGAGATACATATTACATTAGATGAAGTTAAGAGTGAGCATTATTATCTTTTGTATGTAGAAGATAGGGTTTTAGGTTATGATAAGAATACACACGTCAATCAATCAGAAATTAATAACAAGTTTATTTCGCAATGCGTCTATCAGATGCCTAGACGAAAATAAATACCAGCAATAAAGAGAGAAGGAGAAAAAGAGACATGTCAAACGGGATAATGGTAGTAAAAAGAGACGGTAAACAAGAAAGACTTAATATAGATAAAATACATATCGTAGTTGAAGAGGCATGTAGACAACTACCAGGAGTTAGCTCAAGTCAAATTGAGATGAATGCAAATTTACAATTTTATGACGGAATGGCAACTAGTGAAATACAGGAAGTCTTAATTAGATCTGCTAATGATTTGATTAATTTAGATGCACCAAATTATCAATATGCGGCCGCCCGTTTGTTATCCTACTCAACTAACAAAGATGTGTTTGGTGAATATGCACCAAAGTCGTTACAAGAAATGATTGACTTAAATATCGAACGCGGTGTTTATGATCCTGCTATATTAGAGTATTATAGCCAAGACGAAATTACTACACTAGATAGTTACGTTCAACATGGGCGTGACGAGAATTTTACATATGCAGGACTACGTCAAGTAGTTGACAAGTATCTGTGTCAGGATAGAAGCACAGGAAGATTATTTGAAACTCCTCAATTTATGTATATGATGATTGCGGCAACATTGTTTGCACAATATCCTAAAAATGAACGAATGCAATATGTGAGGAGATATTATAATGCGACTTCCCTATTTAAAATCAATATCCCAACGCCGGTCATGGCTGGAGTCAGGACCCCTGTCAGGCAGTTTGCAAGTTGCGTTCTTGTTGACTCTGACGATACCCTTGATAGCATCTTTGCCAGCGATATGTCTATTGGCCGCTATACGGCGCAAAGAGCAGGCATCGGAATCAATGCAGGAAGAATTAGAGGAGTCAATAGCAGAATTAGAGGAGGAGAAGTAGCACACACAGGTATTGTTCCGTTTCTAAAAAAGTTCGAAGCGACTGTACGTTGTTGTACACAGAATGGAGTGCGTGGTGGAAGTGCCACAACACATTTTCCTTTTTGGCACCAAGAAATTGAAGATATTCTTGTACTAAAAAATAATAAAGGTACAGAGGATAATAGAGTAAGAAAATTAGACTATAGCATACAGCTGAATAAAACAATGTATGAAAGATTATTATCTGGTGGAGATATAACTTTATTTTCGCCACACGATGTACCAGGATTATATGAAGCATACTTTGACGATCCTGCAGAATTCCAACAGCTATACGAAAAGTATGAACGTGCTACAAGTATCAAGAAGCGTTCAATACCAGCAATGGAATTGTTTAGTGCATTAATTAAAGAACGTGCTGAAACAGGACGTATCTATATTATGAATGTTGATCACTGTAATACACACAGTTCGTTTAAAGATAAAGTTTATATGAGTAACTTATGTCAAGAGATTACACTACCAACTAAACCACTTAACCATATAGACGATACAGAAGGTGAAATTGCATTGTGTATTCTATCAGCTATTAATGTAGGAACTATTAAGAGCTTGAACGACTTAGAAGAGCTATGTGAATTAGCAGTTAGAGCATTAGAAGAGATTATTGATTATCAGAACTATCCTATTCCAGCCGCAGAAATTAGTACTAAGGCAAGACGTAGTTTAGGTGTAGGATATATTGGATTAGCACATTACCTAGCTAAAAATAAAGTAATGTATAGTGATCCTCAAGCATGGAAACTTGTACACGATTTAAGTGAAGCATTCCAATATTACTTACTAAGGGCAAGTAATAAACTTGCAAAAGAACGTGGTGCGTGTGATTATTTTGACCGCACTAAATACAGTGATGGCATACTGCCAATTGACACATACAAAAGTGATGTCGATAGCATAGTGGAGAATAAGTTAAATTATGATTGGGATACTTTACGCACAGACATACGACAACACGGTCTTAGGCACAGCACATTGTCCGCACAAATGCCTTCGGAGAGCAGTTCCGTTGTGTCGAACGCCACCAATGGAATTGAACCACCCAGGGGATACTTGTCCGTTAAAAAGTCCAAAAAAGGGCCTCTTAAACAGATTGTTCCACAGTATAACACACTAAAGAACCACTACAGCTTGTTATGGGATATGCCTAATAACACAGGATATATAAATACAGTTGCGGTAATGCAAAAGTTCTTTGATCAAGGCATTAGTGGTAACTGGAGTTATAATCCAACGCACTTTGAAAATAATGAAGTTCCAATGAGTCAGATGATACAAGACTTATTAACTACATACAAAATGGGTTGGAAGACTAGTTACTACCAAAACACTTATGATTATAAAACTGATCCAAGTGAGTTAGTTATTGATGAACCACAGCATTCAGTAGGTTGGCATGATAATGTTCCTGAAACAGAACATGCTACTTTAGAAGCATTTGATGAAGAAGAGTGCGAGGCATGCAACATTTAAGGTTGACAACATAATAGATTAGTGTATACTTGTATTACACGGAGCAAAGATAATAGAAAGAGGACAATGGCTAAGACAATTTTTAACCAAGAGAAGGTAGACTTCACTAAACAGAATATGTTCTTTGGAGCAGATATGAATACACAAAGATACGATACATTTCGTCATCCTGTGTTTGATAAACTTAATCAAACAATGCTTGGTTATTTTTGGAGACCTGAGGAAGTAAGTTTACAAAAAGATCGTGCTGACTTCCAAAACTTTCGTCCTGAACAAAAGCATATATTTACTGCTAACCTAAAATATCAAACACTACTTGATAGTGTTCAAGGTCGTGGTCCATGTTTAGCATTCTTGCCACATGTATCATTACCTGAACTAGAAGGTTGTATTGTTACTTGGGACTTCTTTGAAACAATCCATTCACGTAGTTATACACATATTATGAAAAATGTCTATGCTGATCCAAGCGAAGTCTTTGATACAATTTTAGATGACGAAAAGATCATCGCTAGAGCAACTAGTGTTACAAAACACTACGATGCATTTACTGAAGCGGCGGATGCATTTAATCATCGTAAAGAAGGCAGTATGAAGGAAGTTAAGAAGAAACTATACCTAGCAATGCACACTGTAAATATTTTAGAAGGATTGCGTTTTTATGTAAGTTTTGCATGTACTTTTGGATTTGGTGAATTAAAACTAATGGAAGGCTCTGCAAAGATTATTTCATTAATTGCACGTGACGAAGCACAACATCTTGCATTATCAACACATGTTCTTAAACTTTGGGCACAGGGTAAAGACGATCCAGAAATGGCACAGATTGCAAAAGAGTGTACACAAGATGTATACGACTTATGGCGTGAATGTGTTGCAGAAGAAAAAGACTGGGCAGACTATTTGTTTAAAGACGGGTCAATGATTGGTTTAAATACTACCTTACTTAATCAATATGTCGAGTATATTGCAAATCGTAGACTAAAAGCTCTAGGATTTGATACAATTTTTGATGCACCAGTTAATACTAACCCATTACCTTGGACACAGCATTGGTTATCAAGCTCAGGCCTACAGGTTGCACCACAAGAGACAGAAGTAGAGTCTTATATTATTGGTGGTATTAAACAAGATGTTGACAAGGATGCACTTAAAGGATTTACCTTATGATTCAGATATATGGCAAGCCTGCTTGTCCAAGTTGTGTTAAAGCAAAAGCACTATGTGAAAGCAGAGGCTATAAGTTTGAATACTTAACACTCGGGGCAGACTTCACCCGAGAGGAACTGTTTGAAGAGTTTCCTGAGGCTAGAACATTCCCACAAATTAAAGTAGGAACTAACCCTGTAGGAGGCTACGAAGGACTAGTTAAATATATCGAAGACACTAACTATAACGGAACAGGATATACAATATAATGTTAATCGAGACACCATATAAAATAGGAGATACTGTAAGTTTTAAACTTAATTCTGGCGAAGAGATTGTTGCTAGACTTGAGGCTGAAGAACCAGGTATGTACACACTTAAGAAACCAATGACACTTATTGCACAACAAGAAGGTCTAGGACTAGCGCCTTTTATGTTTAGTGTATCACCAGACGGTAAGTTTATGTTACAGTCGAGTGCTGTCAGTTGTATTGCTAAAACAGAAAAAGAAATTAGTAAACAATATGTCAGCACAACATCAGGCATTGCAATAGTCTAATGTCTAAGTTTATTGTGAAGAAAGATGGAGAATTATTAACGTACACAAAGTACGAAGATATTCCTTCTAGCTTTGATCATGTTATTGAATTTATGCCAACTATGCCTGAACCTCCCCATACTGACGAACAACATGCAGAAATGGAACAATGGGGTGATAGATTAGCAGAATTAATGGAGAGAGAACGTGCCAGCAGTAACTAGAATAGGCGATGCAGATGTAGCACACTGCTCAGGAATGACTAGAGCAGTAGGCTCAGGAGATGTGTTTGCAAATGGAATAGGTGTAAGTAGACAAGGTGATAATAACACCGGACATTTACTTCCTGGCGTTCCTTGCCCATCACACTCAGCACCAATTGCAGTAGGTTCTACTACTGTATTTGTAAACGACAAAGGTTGTGGCCGAATTGGAGACGGTATTAGCGGATGTACATCAGTTGCGGCTGGTAGTTCAAATGTTTTTGCTGGACCATAAAAGGTTGACAACACTTTAATTCTATAGTATAATAAACAAATTAAGGAGAATGTATATGACATTACACGATGAAATCGTACAAGCGTACAACAACTATCTTGCAGAATCAAACACTTTTGAATCTAAAAATGTAAAAGCGGCGGCCGCAAGAGCAAGGAAAGCATTAGGTGATCTTGGTAAACTAACCAAAACACGTAGAGCAGAAATACAAGATAAAAAGAACGACATGTAATGAGCGGACAACGGCGATGGCTCAAACTATGGGCTAGGACTGTTGGCATGCCCGTTGGCATTACAGACGAGGATAAGCCAGAGTTCCTTCCTATTACACAAGATGATGTAAAGAAGGCTCTGGCTTTCCGAACTTTTTGGATTGTACTACACATAATAACGTGTTGTATGATTATAGCTGGTAATGCAAAACTGTTAGGATTATTATAATGTACTGGGGTAAAGGCGTGGCAGAAACAACATGTGAAGACTGCCGTATAGCAGTTACTAAAGACGGAATCGAAATAGATTCAAGCGACGGTGATATATTTGCTGAAGGCATCTTACTAGTTTTTATAGTACTCATTGTAGCAGTAATGTATGTTGGCAAAAAAATGGTTGACAAACACTTTAAGTGACAGTATAAATATACTACAACGTTGAAGCAAGCTCAACGACATACAGGACCCGGGGGCGGTACCCGGCGGCTCCACCAAATGTACATTTGACGGCAATCCTAATGTACATTTGACGGGGCCGAAATAGGATCGACTGGTGTTTAATAGGTTAGTGGAGTTGTCCGGATCTAAGCTCGGTTAACGCGAAGAAAACTTATAATTGCAAATGACAATTATGCGCCAGAAATGGCAATGGCGGCCTAACTAGGCTTTCCGGGGTGGGTACTACCTGGCAACAGAAGTGCCATAACTAAAGTAAAAACACAAATATGAGATAAATATAGAGGCTAAAGATTAAACATTTAGCAACTATATTATATACTAAACTAAGGAAAAATAATGAAACATATAGCAATTTTTGCCATTGCGGCAATAATTAGTACATCGGCGTTGGCGGAGGATTACGATAATACGGCTGTTAAGTTTACAGCTCAGACAGAATCTTTTCATATAAGCATCGCAGAGCCTAAGACCGGAGCAAGTAGTTTTGCAATTGGATCTTCAAGTATTGCACCAGTTGACCTAGAGGCAACTTGGATGCGTAATGGAGATGTTGATAACTATTCTGTAAATGCAGGAAAGTCAATGAACTTACCATTAGCTGGCTTATATGCTGGTGCAGATGCTAAATTAACATTTGGAGATAGCTTTACTACTGAAACACGTACACTAGCACTAACACCACACGTAGGTGCAAAAGGTAACGTAATGGGAGTATCTCCTTATGCAGAACTAGGACTGTCGTGGCAGGCAACTTCAAATGAATGGGCTAACTTTGATAGAAGTAGATCTTATATCGAATTAGGTGCATCATATGCAATAACTAACGCCTTAGACTTTAAAGTAAGTATCACAGAACCACGTGATATGAACTTTACCGATGCTGGCGAAAGACAAGCACAAGTAGGTTTTACAGTTAAGTTTTAAATTTAATCAGGAATCAATAATTAAAGGATCTTTAAAAGATCCTTTTTTTATGACTAAAATTAGGTAAATAATAGCAGTATATAATAGAAGAGGTAAGTATGTCAATCAAAGGACCGGACGATCAAGGAAAATTAGAAGTAAGTGTAAGAATATTAGGTAACGAATTCATTGGACTAAAGATGGTAGTAGACGACTTTAAAATGAAATGGCTTGTATTAGGAGTAATAACTATTGTAGCATTAGGATGGGCTGGAAGTACGTTTGGCCCTGCATTATTCGACATGGTCGGCAGTGACTAATGTGGCAACGTTTTCGCAAGTGGTTGAATATAGACCATGTTGTGGATATATGCGTAGACTTATTCTTAATACTATTTGATGTAATTACATCGCCTATATTGATAGTAATGCGTTTGATGAGATGGACAGTAGGTAAATATTTTTTAGATGGAGTTAAAAATAAAATTAAAAGATTAATTTATTGGTTAAAAAATAAACCAATATGGGTTAGTATAATAGCAATACCAATAATGCTTGTAATGACATTTTATCTTTTAGTTTTTATGTGGCTCATAGGACAGGCGTTTAGCGAACTTATAATGGAAACATGGGGGAATTAGTAATGGAACAAAAAGTAACAGAAGGCGATGTTCAAGCAGGTATAGAATTCATATACCATATGCGAGAACATTTAGTTGATGTAGGTGTAGCAACTGCATATTTGTTTGCTTGTTATACAATATATTTGTTATTAAAAAAGTATATAAAATAATGGAAAATGTAATTAAATTCCCACAAACAAGTGATACTGATAAGCAGTTCTTAGAGTTAGAGAGACAACAACAAATTATACAAGAACAACGCCAAATAATTGATAAAATAAACCAGGAGAAGAAAAATGTATGAATACAAATGTAAAATTTTAAGAGTAGTAGATGGAGACACTGTTGATATTGATATTGATCTAGGGTTTGGTGTTTGGATGCATAAAGAACGTGTTCGAATGATGGGCATCGATACTCCAGAATCAAGAACACGAGATAAAGTAGAAAAAACTTTTGGCTTAGCGGCGAAAGAACATCTTAAAGGATTATTACCAGTTGGATCTATTCAACATCTAAAAACTGAAATTGATAAAAGTGGAGAAGATGCAAAAGGAAAGTTTGGACGTATTCTAGGTGACTTTATGATTGAAACAAAATTTGCAACTGATATAATGGTTAACAATGGACATGCTGTACCTTACTATGGTGGAAATAAAGATGACATTGATGCACAACATCTAGCAAATAGAGAACGACTACTTAATGAAGGTGTAGTAACTCAAGAAGAGTACGATGCCGCTGTAAAGTTAATGGAGGATTAATAGAGCGACCATGCAAACTATTATTATAACAATTTATGCATTAGCTACTCTGTTAGCTAATGGTAACGAAAAAGAATTTTATAGTCAACAACTTATCTTTACCACAAAGACTGAGTGTATTGATTACTATATGGTTAACCAGGCCGAGTTACTTAACGGATTAATGGAACATGCCCAAAGAGCATATAACAGCGAAGTTTCTATTAAAGAAGCAGGATGTGCATTAGTTGACTTTCGTACCGTGGTAGAAGATGGTAAGCCAACAATGTTACAAAAGCATCCTATCTACTCTCCTACATCAGCTTAACCAAAATAGGTTGACATATACTTATATTGTGCTATACTGTTTATACAGTTAAAGGCATAAGGTAGGCAATATGACAATGCATTTAGTACGTGGTATGTCCACGCTCAATACTAAGAAGCGTAAGGCAAAAGGTCTTACAGCAAAAGACAAACAGGCACAAGTTGAACACGACAAATGGTTGCGTAAAATGGGATGTCATCCTGAACAACTTGCAAAGAAGCCAAAAATTCCAGTTAATACGATTCCTGACTATAGAGACGGTGCTAGAGGCCTGCCCACTAGTAACAAAATTTGTGGACATGGAACAGTAAAAGAGTCTATGACATATAGTGGCGAAAGGCAACTGTTAGGTATTGCAACAATGCACAAGAGCAATATGGTTCCTGTGTTTGCAGACAAGAAAGAAGATGCAGTTGATATCGCAAATATGAGACGTAACTAAAGTATGTACATTAATTACGTAATTTTGGGTTTAAATATATGACGGGCTATAATAACTTAAGGAAGAAAAAAATGAAAACATTCTTTGTATCTTTAACCGTGGTTCTGATGTGTACATTCTCACATGCAGGTATCGCAACAACACTTCAACAGGCACAACCGGACGAATTGTATACTGCAACATCTGAACCAGATCTATACTGTCTTGCTACAAATATTTATTTTGAAGCTAGAGCAGAATCATTAGCAGGTCAATTTGCTGTCGCAGACGTAACTCTTAATAGAGTAAATGACAAACGTTATCCTGACAATGTTTGTGCAGTAGTAATGCAAGCAAAAATGCGAGAAAGTTGGAAAACAAAACAACATAAAGATTTACTCGACAGCGAACGTGAGTATTACCCTGTCCGACACAAGTGTCAGTTTAGTTGGTATTGCGATGGAAAGAGCGATACAGTATATGACAGTGACTCCTGGAGACGAGCTCAAACTGTATCATATATGATTATGGTAAACAGAAAGTATAGAGGTATTACAGAAGGTTCAACACATTATCATGCAGACTATGTATCGCCTAAATGGGCACCTGAGTTGGATCTAGTTGGTAGAATTGGAACACATGTTTTTTACAGGTGGCCATAAAGGTTAACCAAAAAAGGTTGACAATCCTATAACTTGTGTTATACTCGTAGTATAAGTTAACAAACATTAAAGGCACATGGAGGCTCAAATGAAGAATATTATCAAAACGGCTACAGTAGTCGCGGCATTAGCAACCTTAGGAGCATGTAGTTCTACAGTAGAAATCGCAGAACGTGACAGCTATGCACAACCTAAATGGTATGCAAGTTGTGCTCAAGCTGGATCCGAAGGTTGGTTTTGGTGGAAGAAAGATTATGTTTATGCATGCGGTGCAGGCGAAAGTCGATATCAACAAGCGGCTGAAGAGCAAATGTATGCAATAGCAATGAATAACTTTGCTAAACGTATTAACGGTAGAGTTAATAGCGAAACTAAAATTAGTTTTAAGAACGATGTAAAAAATACTACTACAGATATTTCTTACAAAGTAACTGATACCGCAGTCACACAACATTTAGAAGAAGAACGTGGTACATACATTTACGCAGGCAATCATTACACATTTGTAAAATTACGTATGCCTAGAGAAGTGTTTGACGGATTAATAACATCTCAAGCGGTTAGATAAAATGATTAGGATAATTGCAGTTATCATTGCAGTTACCCTTGCAGGGTGTTCGAGCAATGACAAAGTTGTTTATCAAACTCCGTACTGTTATACCGATCAAACTATTTCAAAAAAGGACGGGGTAGTGTCAAGTGATACTACTCTACAATGTACGGATCGACCAGGACAACAAATGGCAATCCAACGAGGTGGTATTGATAAGTCATGTGAAGAGTTTTTCTTTACTGAATATCGAAACGGCCAAGGATATAGACAAAGAGGAGTTCGATGTGAGAAACTTAACGGCAGTTGGGAAATTCTTAACATTAATGGTAATTATAAGTAGTGTAGTTGGATGTAGTAACCATAATACTGCATACCAAACATCAACTATTCAAAATTCAGTTAGTGGTCCATATACGGCAAGCGGGTCAGCAATAACACTTGGATACAATTTATTAAATGACAAGTATTATAGTTTGACAGACGTACAAAAACAAAAACAAACTATGGCAGTTTACTCTGCCTTAGAATCAGACTACGGCCAAATATTTCATTGGTACGAGTCTAATGCAAAAGGCGGTGTAAAAGCAGTACACGGATACCCAATGGGTAGCGGGTTTTGTAGAGTGTTATACAGTACTATTGTAAAAAACGGCAAGCAACGATCGTTCGAAGAAACTGCCTGTAAAGAAGCAGGTCACGATGGTTGGAGATTCATTTATTCATAAACAGGTACTTTATATATGGCATTAAAACCCGGTAAATACTATAACATGTTCTTAGCAATACTCACAATGATAACGGCATTGTCAATTAGTGCCGTAGCAATATATTATTCCGTAGCAGGTCTGGTAGCTATTTTTGCCGCGGCCGCTATCCCAATTATGATAATGGGAGGTACACTTGAAATTGCTAAACTTGTAACCGCAGTATGGTTACATAGGTATTGGACACAAGCAACATGGTGGCTTAGATATTACCTAGCAACAGCCGTAGTTGTGCTAATGTTTATTACTAGTATGGGTATCTTTGGATATCTGTCTAAAGCACATATCGAACAAACAAGTGCTAGTGAAGAAAGTATAGCTAAAGTAGAACAAATAACTACTGAGCTGGCTAGACTTGATGCCGTTATTGATCGTTCTGAATTAAAGATTAAACAACTTGAAACTAGTGGTACTGGTAGCGATGCAAATCTACAAGCACAGATAGATAAAGAACAAGATCGTATTGACAAAGCATTTGATAGAATTAAACCTGCTATTGCACAACAGAATCAAATCATTACAGATGCAAGAGCAGGAGATGCAAATCGTACTAAGCCTTATGAAGATCAATTAAGTAACATACAAGCAGAAATTATTAGACTAGAAACAAGTGCAAAAGAATACGAAGGAACTATTGCAGGACTAAAAGTTGATAACTCAGCCGTACAACCTTTAATAGATCAAATTGCTAGTATACAAGCAACTATATCAAAAGTTGAAGGACAAGTAGCAAGTGGTGAACGTGAGCAAATTAAACAAGCACAACAGACAGCAGGTGCTAATGCAGACGGAAGTGTAGGTCCACGAACACGTGCCGCGATCAATACTTGGATAGAACAACAGAAATTACGTATTAGTACAATTAATGAGGAAATAAGTAGGCTACGGTCAGAAGCAACTTCATCTGTAGATGCAGAACGAACAAGGCTATCAAATGTAGTTAAAGATATTCGCACAAGTTTGATACCTACACTCAAAGAACGTGAACTTACTATGTTGAGTAAGATAGACGAAGTACGTCAAACTGAATCTCCTGTTATACAAACTGCAAGAGATGAAATACAAAGACTACGAGAAAGTGCAGAATCGCAAGTTGTAAACAGTCAAGCATTAATAGAAAGACTACGTGGACAACTAGCACAAACAGACAAAGCAGATGAAATAGATGCGGCTATTGACGAACAACTGGCACGTATCAAAACTACAGAAGCTGAAGTTGATTTACTTACCGAAGAAAAATATAAGCTAGAAGCAGAGTATCGTATGCTTGAAGCTGAAGTTGGTCCTATTAAGTACATTGCTGAATTTGTTTACGGTGAAGCCGCAGATAAAACAATGCTTGAAGAAGCAGTACGTTGGGTAATACTAATTATTATATTTGTATTTGATCCACTAGCTGTCTTACTATTAATTGCAAGTCAGTATACATTTGATTTTGCTAGAGACAGTAGGAGACAAAAAGAACGTCGTGACTACGAGACAATACGAGGTAATGCAATAGCTAGGAATCAAGGACCAAAAGATGATAAGCCTAAACCTATAGAAGAACCACAATACGAAGATGTTGACCAAGAGATACTAGATCATGAATTTGATGAAGAAAAACTACAAGAGCTTAAAGACACACAAGTAGATGACCAATCTCCTAATCCGTATAAAAAAGATTTTGAACCTATGCCAGATGAGTCTACTCCGACTAATGAATTAGAAGAAATCGAAGAACCCAAAAAAAAAGTAAAATTATCGGAAGAGTCAAACTCGGAAGAATTAACCGCTGAACAACAAGCACGTAAAGACGAATATGATGCTAAAGATCAGACTGAAGAATTCTTATCAGCTAAGAATGTATGGAAAGATAAAAATCCAAACGAGACACTAAAGCAGTATAAAAAATGGTATATACAAGGAGTAATCGATAAACTACCTTGGGAAGATGAAGAAAAATATGCTCCTAAAACGTACATCAGACAAGAAGCTGACGGAGAACAAACCAAAGGCTATCAACAAAATGCAGAGCAAAATGACGATACAATTTTTAATAAACTTAAAAAATAGTGTGCCCTTTGGATAAAATCACTGTAATAACTCCACCCGATAAATTATTTAATAAAGCATACAACTTTTTACTAATATACCCTGACGACTTTATTAAAAACGAATTACACAATATTTTAGCAGAATGGAAAACATCTGTTAATGTATATGTATATGAACCTGAAGAATATGATCAAGATGTTGATTGGCTATTAAGTTTACATAAGATAGCTGACACTGTAATTTTATGTATAGACAACTGTCCAGCTAAGATACACGATCTTACATCATATTTTATCAGCAATACGAACACTTTCTGGTTGACAAAAGGGGAGGATTCGTATTATAATAAACTTAGCTTAAACAGGATATATAATCTAGATAATATATCCAATGCCAAAGGAGGCAATTTTGAGAAGAAATGATAAACGGGGAGCACCTAAAGACTTAGGGGCCGGCTTATATGTTGAAGTACGTAATAATGATGTTAATTTTGCATTACGTAAATTTAAAAAGAAAATACAAGAATCAGGATTAATGCAAGAGTTACGTGAAAGATCACATTATACAAAGCCAAGTGAAAAACGTGCAAAGGCAAAAGCCGCAGGTAGAGCTCGTTGGCTTAAAAAACAACAAAAACTAAATGAGCAATGGGGGCTTTAACTTATGGATCTAAAGGCGGATATTTGGTTTCCAACTTTAGTATGGCATAAGAAACTAACTGCTAACTTAGACGCAGTTAGGCAATATGCATTAACATTAAAAGATAACACCAAAGGTATACAATTAACTAACTATGGAGGTTGGCAAAGTGAAGGTACTGTTTTGCCACCTGAACATGTTGAACTACTAATAGAATTAGATCAGACAATTAAATTATGTTGTTCACAAGCAGGATTACCTCCCTTAAAATTATATAATACATGGTTCTGTGTTAATAACTACGGAGATTATAATACAGTTCATAATCACCAAGATTCTATACTTAGTGGAGTTTTATATTTAAATATTCCTGATGATGAATGTGGCGATATAGAATTTTACAGAGACGACGATAGTCAATATTATATGCCACCATTAGAAACATATAATAATTTTACATCACAAAAAGCAACCTATAAACCAGAAGTAGGTAAGGTATTAATTTTTCCTGGCTGGTTAAGACACAGTGTACAAGGAAGTAGAAGTAACGGAGAACGAGTAAGTATGTCGTTCAATTATGGAGTGAGATAATGCGTATTGAAGAAGATATGAAATTGGACTACAAGGATGTTTTAATACGTCCTAAAAGAAGCACACTAGGATCACGTAAAGAAGTTGACTTAGAAAGAGGATTTACGTTCCGTAACTATAAATCTATATTACCAGACACTACTGATGAATATAGACACTGGCGTGGTATTCCTATCATGGCAAGTAATATGGATGGAGTTGGAACATTTGAAATGGCAGATACACTAGCTTTGCAAGGCATCATGACATGCTTAGTGAAGACTTATAGTGTTAATGATCTGGTTGGATATTTTGATGTAGACGATAGATCACATGATCCTGCTAGAACTGAGTACGTGTCAATGAGTATTGGTATTACAGATGCAGATCATCAAAAATTTCGTGATGTATACGAGCAAGTTGGAGACCAATTAAAATATGTATGTATTGATGTAGCAAATGGCTATAGTAGTCGTTTTAGAGATGTGGTTGCAGAGTTTAGAACTTTATATCCAAATATTGTAATTATAGCAGGTAACGTAGTTACTGGAGAAATGACGGAGGAATTGATTCTTGCTGGAGCTGATATTGTTAAAGTGGGCATTGGTCCCGGGTCTGTTTGCACTACTAGGATTCAAACTGGTGTTGGATACCCGCAGTTATCTGCGGTTATCGAATGTGCAGACGCCGCCCATGGACTTGGGGGTCACGTTATTGCTGACGGTGGGTGTACTTGCCCTGGAGATGTCGCTAAAGCCTTTGCAGGTGGAGCAGATTATGTTATGCTTGGTGGTATGCTTGCTGGGCATGATCAAGGCGGCGGGGAAGTAATAACTAAGAAATACTTAACTGATGAATTATCAGACAGTGTCGGTAATAGAGTAATTCAAGAAAAACAGTTTGTACAGTTTTACGGCATGAGCAGTGACGCCGCAAATAAAAAACACTTTGGTGGTCTTAAAGATTATCGTAGCTCAGAAGGCCGAGAAGTTCTTGTTCCGTATAGAGGCGATGTTCAAGCTACAATACAGGACTTGCTAGGCGGTATACGTAGTACCTG
>Ga0209634_1000443_pt1 | contig 32393 bp, 32 predicted proteins | sample LinPmetageLP40_FD_184043 | JGI IMG/M metagenome (GOLD analysis project Ga0209634, IMG submission 184043) | Marine viral communities from the Pacific Ocean - LP-40 (SPAdes) (version 2) | ecosystem: Environmental > Aquatic > Marine > Oceanic | place: Pacific Ocean | collected 2010-08-26 | reverse complement strand
GATGGTGTTGGCATAGCAAATCCTGAGCTGCTACTTGATGGAGTTGGCATAGCAAATCCTGAGCTGCTACTTGATGGAGTTGGCATAGCAAATCCTGAGCTGCTACTTGATGGTATCTGTCCATCATTAGTAGTATTCTGACCCATACTTATGCATTCTCCATTTTCAAGTTTACATATTGGCCTTAAAAAACTGTCACTATTACATTCATCGCCTTGGCGTTCATTACAGGGTTTATATGATTTGTCCTCTATCCCCTCCCCACCCTCTCTGTCCTCTCTATCCTGAAAAAATGTTTCATAATATTTATTTTGTATAATTACTAATACAAAAACAATAAATATAAAAAGAATTATCTTAAACATTAATAATTTACAATATTATTTTTCATTAAGATAATATTTATTAGTTAAAAAAGAATTATTATTATTATTATTATTTTTTGTTAAAATATTAGGTTTAATTTGATATGTTGGTTTAATATCGCATTTTTTATAATAATATTTAAAACCAACAAATAAAGCAATAATTATTAGTAATATAAATAAAATTAGAATAAACATTATATAATTTATTTATTTTTTTTTTTCGAGTTTAATTAAAATATATAATTTTAAAAAATTGAAATTATTTAAAGTTATTTTTTATAAATAATTAAATGCCTAAAAATAGTTCATCAAATGACGAAGTTGTAAAATTAGACCATAGAACACATATTTATAAATTACCAGATACATATATTGGTAGTATTGAAAAAGGTAAAGAAACACATTATATTAAAAATGACGAAACACATATTTTTGAAAAAACAGAATGTGATTTTATTCCTGGTGAATACAAAATATTTGATGAAATTATTGTTAATGCATTAGATCAATATATTAGAACAAATGAAAATTCTGGTTGCACTGATAAAGTTAAAAATATTGAAGTAAATGTTAATAAAGAAACTGGTGAAATTAGTGTTAAAAATGATGGGGAAGGTATTAATATTTCTATGAATTCTAAAGAGAAAGTATATAATCCTGAATTAATTTTCGGACATTTATTAACATCGACAAATTACAATGAAAAAACATTAAAACATGTTGGTGGTAAAAATGGTTATGGAGCAAAATTAACAAATATTTTTTCAAAACAATTTTATGTAGAAACATGTGATGGAAAAAATATTTTCAAGCAAACATTTTATGATAATATGTCTAGAAAAGATAAACCAATTATTAAAAAATCTAAAGCAAAACAATATACATTAATTAAATATATTCCAGATTTTTCTAAATTTAAAATTGATGGTCTTAGTGATACAATGCTTAAAATTATGGAAAAAAGAACATATGACGTAGCAGCTTTTACAAATGAAGCAAATATTTATTTTAATAAAAATAAGCTAGATATTAAATCATTTAATAAATATGTAGATATGTATATAGAAGATAAAGAGATTAAAAAGGTATATGAAAAAATTGGTCCTAGATGGGAAGTTGCAATTTGTTTGAATGAAGACCAAGTATTTGAATCTATTTCATTTGTGAATGGTATTAATACTAGTAAGGGTGGTAAACATGTAGATTATATCACTAATCAAATTACAAAGAAATTGAGTGAATTTATCACTAAAAAGAAAAAGATGACTATTAAACCACAATTTATTAAAGATAATATTCGTATTTTCATTAAATGCACAATTGATAATCCATCATTCAATAGTCAAACTAAAGAATTTATGACAACAAATAAAGATAAATTTGGTTCTGAATGTATTATTACAGATAAATTAATTACACAAATTTCAAAAATTGGTATTATTGAAAGAGCGATTGCTTTGTATGAATTAAAAAATTCTAAAGGATTAAAAAAAAATGATGGAAAAAAACAAAACAGATTAAAAGGAATTCCAAAACTGGAAGATGCTAATTGGGCTGGAACTAAAAAATCAGATCAATGCACATTGATTTTAACAGAAGGAGATTCAGCTAAGTCAATGGCGATGGCTGGAATGTCTATTATTGGAAGAGATAAATATGGTGTATTTCCATTAAAAGGGAAGATTTTGAATGTTAAAGATAATATTAATGGTAAAAAATTATTAGAAAATGCTGAAATTAGTAATATTAAAAAGATTTTAGGTCTAGTATCACATAAAGTATACAAAGATACTAGTGAATTACGATATGGTAAATTGCTAATTTTAACGGACCAAGATGAAGATGGTTCACATATTAAAGGATTACTATTTAATTTATTTGAATCATTATGGCCATCATTATATAGATATGATGGATTCTTGAATACTATGTTAACGCCAGTTGTTAAAATTAAAAAGAAAGCAAATGAAAAATCATTTTATAGTGTTAAAGATTTTAATAAATGGAGCAAGTCAGCAAATAATGATGGAAATTGGAGTACCAAATATTATAAAGGATTGGGTACTAGTACACCAAAAGAAGCAAAAGAATATTTTAAGAAACCTAAAATGGTTAATTATACCAGTAAGACTAGTAAAGATGATGAATCTATTCATTTAGCTTTTAGTAAAACTGATGGAAGTGCTAATAAAAGGAAAGGCTGGTTATCTGATTATGATCAAGAGAAAACATTAGATTATACAACAAAATCAGTATCAATTGATATATTTGTTCATAACGATTTAAAACATTTCTCAGCATCGGATAATGTTCGTTCACTTCCAAATATGATTGATGGATTAAAACCGTCACAAAGAAAAGTATTGTATTGTTGTAAAAAAAGAAATTTAACTTCTAAAGAAATTAGAGTTGCACAATTATCAGGATATGTTAGTGAACATGGTGCCTATCATCATGGTGAAATGAGTCTTCATGGTACAATTATTAATATGGCGCAAGATTTTGTTGGTTCAAATAATATTAATTTGTTAGATCCAGTAGGACAATTTGGAACTCGTTTTATGGGTGGAAAAGATTCAGCTCAGCCTCTAGGTATTCATACAAAATTAATGCCTATTACAAATCTCTTATTTAATAAATTAGATGAACCAATATATAAATACACTAAAGATGATGGTATTGATGTTGAACCAGAGTTTTATGTACCAATTTTACCAATGGTATTAATTAATGGTAGTCAAGGTATTGGGACCGGTTGGTCCACTGATATTCCTAAATTTAATCCATTAGATATTTTAGAAAATATTAAAAATTATTTAAATGAAACTGAATTAAAAGAAATGAAACCATATTCATATGGATTTAAAGGTACTATTACTAAAAAATCAGATAAGCTATATGTTAGTAAGGGAATTTATGAAATTAAAGGGTCTACAATTATAATTACAGAACTTCCGATTGGAATGTGGACGGATACATATAAAACATATTTGGAAACATTAGTTATTGATACTAAAAATAAGAGTAAAAAACAGATTATCCGTTATTATAATTCTCATTGCACAGATACTGATATTAGATTTGAAATTATTATGAATGAAGATGAAATTTGGGATTTAAATAAATACAATGATAAGATTGGTATGACATTGTTAGAAAAGACATTTAGATTAGTTTCAAATATTAACTTAAATAACATTGTTGCATTTGATTCAAATAAGAAAATTACAAAATATGAATCAATTAATTCTATATTAAATGAATATTGTGCTCTAAGATTAAATGTATATGATAAAAGAAAAGAATATTTGCTTAACAAACTTCAATGTGAAATTGATATTCTAAGCATTAAAATTAGATTTATTAATGAATTTATTAATGGTACTATTGTAATTAATAATAGAAGTAAAGCGAATATTATTGAACAATTAGAAAAAGGGAAATATCCAAAAGAAAATGATAATTATGATTATTTACTCAAAATGCCTATTTACAATTTAACAAAAGATAAGATTGATGAATTTAATGCTAATTTGAATGGAAAAGAAAGTGAATTTAAAACATTAAATGCTAAAGGAAATAAAGAATTATGGTTAGATGATTTGGCATTATTAGAACCTAAATTATCACAGTTTAAAATTCCTAAAAAATTTAAATTTAAAGTTAAAAAATCTAAATAATGTATATGAATGTATTTGAACCAAATGATTCTGATAATTCAGATAATTCTGATAATTTAATAGATGAATTTAATAGTTATATTAATATTGAAGATACCAAAGATAAATATAAAACAATTAAAAAATCATACAATGTTATTATTAATAGTAAAGATAGATTATTGACAAATGATGGAGATACTAATTATAATTTTTCTGTTAATTTTAATTCTATAAATACAAACTCATTAAATATAGGTAAAAATTTTAAAAATATAAATTCTATACAATTTTTAGGAATGGTTATACCAAATATTTATTTAGATATAAATGAGGTATTAGGTTTGTATAATAAAGGATTAATTAATTCTACTACAATTCCTAAAAAAATGATGAGAATAAGTGATTTACCATATTTATTATTGCATATTAATGAAATTAAAAATAATAGTAATTATGGTTCAAATAATCAATTTAATAAATCAACATTTGTTTTAATATTAGATGATACAAATAATAAAACAAATAATAATAGTGGAAATTATACTATTAGTGGACCTGATTTTTCAGAACATGGAAATATAAATAATACTATATTAGCATCAACTGATAAACGTGTGTTATATTTAAAAGATATAACAGGTCATCCGATTCAATATTATTCCTCTCCATATAGTTATTTAAGTAATCTTAGAATATCAATAACTACTCCAGAAGGACAAATATTATCTAATTTAAATAATTATCTAGAATGTAGTTCAATAAAAGGAAATGGTGGTACACCAACCGCAATGATAGTTGCTTTTACTAAATACTTTTGTGCTGATGAATATAATATAGGAGATAAAATTATATTTAAAGATATTGTTATGACTAATAATGGACCATTACAAAATTTTTTAATGAAAAATGAAGGTCATAGTATAGTATCTATAACTAAAAGTTCAGGAATTGGAACAGGCACTACTAAATTATATAATGAAATAACGATTCCATATGAATATACAATAGATATGTCGACAACAACAAATACTACTGGTAATTCTAGTATTGTAAATACTTTTGGATTAGATAATACTGGCGGTGGTACTGTTACTTTTACCGGAAAAGTATTAAATGTATCACTTCAAACAACATTTGCATTAAATATTATGAATGAAGAACGCGATGAACCTAAATTACATGGAAATATTATATAATTTTTTTATATTAATATTTATATGAGTGGTTTTATTGATTTAAATGGTTTTAATGGTACACCGTTCGAATTATTTGAAAATAATAATGTAGAGAATAACAAAGGTAACAACATGACAGGGACACTTGGTAAATCTAAATTAAGTGAATTATATTTTTCTCAAAGTAATATAGATTTACTCCAAGATTATATTATATCTGGGGTATTTAGAAAGACTAATACAAAAATATGCAAACAATCAGAAGATGAATTATTAATTATAATGAGATCTATATTTTTACAACATGCAAAGCATTTAGAGTATAACTTTCAAGAACAAATAAATGAATTAAATAATTATGTATTGGATTATAGTATTAAAAATATTGAATCTAGTATAAAACAGTATAATGGATATATAGAAAATATTACTAAAGAAAGAAGTGTTATGAACATGCCACAAGCTGTATCTGTAAAAGGTGATAAAACATTAATGCCAAGACATTTTATTTAGATAGTTTAAAATAATATTTTAAAATATTTATAATTATTAATATGTATTCCGATAATGAACTAAAATTATTAAGAGATGAATTAGAAAATAATCTTGAAGAATTTCAACAAATTGAAATATTTAAAATTATTACTAAAAATGATACCAAATATACTAAAAATAATAACGGAATATTTTTAAATATGAAATTAGTAGATGATAACACTATTAAAGAAATTAAAGATTATTTAGATTTTATAAATATTAATAATAATAAAATATTGTAAAATTGATTTAAAAATATTTTTATTTATAATATAAATAAATGTCTGTAACTATTGGAAATATAACTAAAAGGATTAAAAGCAACAAACAAAATATTAAAGTATCATTAAATGTAAATTCAGAATTTGAACAATCTGATATTATTCAAAAGCGTGTTAAACAGAATTTAGATAAAATTGAAAAACAAGATAATGTTGAATTAGAACAAGGTGATATTATTTATAATGAAAATGAAGTTATTAATATTCCTAAAAAGTTAGATAATTTATTTGATAATTTATTATGTGATAATTATTATTTATATGGTATTTCTATTAGTCCTAATAGTTTTTTACAATCTTTACTCTATATTATTTTATCTGATTTTAAATTTAAATCTCAATTAGAACAAAGCAAATTTGCTACTCAATTATCTGAAAAATTAGTGAATGATATTTCAGATTATTTTAAAACTAAAAAATATAGTGCTTTGAACTATAAAAAAATAGAAATGATTGAAAATATTGAAAATAATGTTTGGACAAATGCTGAGATACATTATTTATCTGATTATTATAATATTAATTTAATTTTATTAGATTATTATAAATTTACTTATTATTGTGGGGATAACTATAATGAAGCCAATAATAATGTAATTATTATTAAATATAATGATATTTATTTACCATTTATTCATATTTTTGGTGAAAATCCATCTAATTTAATTTATAAATGCATCATCAATAAACTAAAAATTAATAATCTTAGTATTGTAAAACCTGAAATTCTTAAAAAAGACAGTTTAAAGGCTTCTAAAGAATTACTTACACCAGCATCCTTTGAAAAAAAGAATACAAATTTAAAAGCATTATCATCATATAAACTAACGGATTTACAAGAATTAGCTACACAACAAAATATAGATATTAAATGTGGAAGTAAAAAAAAAACAAAAAAACAATTATATGATGAGCTTTCGTAAATTAATATTTAAAAATAAATCCTTTGTATAATATCTATGTATCAAAATAATCTACTTTTTTAGAATCTGGCATAATTTTCATTAGTTTACTTTCTACTGTATTAAATAATTTTTCATTTATATCTTTTCTTAATCCAGTAATTCCTCCGTGACGTGTACCATTGCTTAATTTAGAGGTTTTAATAAATGGACATCCAAATGTTTTATTAAAAGTATTACAGCTACGAATAATATATGTATATTTTTTTTCTTTATCTTTTTCTTTAATAGAAATACATACATTCCAATCAGCATTAAGTTCTTCACAATATTCGCCTTTAGTATATATATATATCTCTAAATCTGATAATTCAGATTTTAATGCTTTACAAATATCTATCATTTCTTTTTGTGATGAAGGCAATTGTTTTAATTCAAGATGTGGATATACATATGCAGAAAGAGTCATTCTCCAAAATGGAATGGTACTATCTCTAAATTTATCCAAGTTTGACATTTTTAAGGCTTGATGTTTCTTTCGTGCTTCTTGGTGAGGATTTATATATTATATGTTATAATTTATAGTATAGTATATTTAATTATTCAATTTTATTATATAGACTATAGACTATCTTAATTTCTATTATATTTTTTTAATATATAAAAATTGAAAACAATTTAAAATAAAAATAATTATATATAGTATAATAATGCAAATAAAAGAATACTCTAAAGACCTTATTAGTATGGTTTCATTAGCAGACGAAAATCAAACATATGAATTAGAGGCATTAATCAAAAATTATCAAAATAATAAAATATCGCAGGAAATGTTTAACAGTGTGTTAAAAAGATTAAATGGTGATAAAAATTGTATGTTTGATTTAGAAGAAGAATACTTAGATATTAGCATTAACTTAGATGAAAAAACACGTAATAATATTCGTTTTACGATTATTGGTAAAGAAAATATTATTACATATTGTAAGACAGAAGATATTAATAGTATAGATGAAAACGATATTATTATTCTTCAAAAAAATAATATAAAATATGTAGACCTAAATGAATATAGAGTTAAATTTAATTTAAAAAATGAAAAAATATTATCAAAAAAAGCAAAAGAAGTTAAATCTATAATAAGTAAATGGTCAACGCTTAAAAAAATATTTAGATATAAAAAAAGAATTAGTTTTAAAACAACAGACCATTTATTTCAATATGATATGACATTACTAAAAACATCCAATAAAGAGAATAAAACAATACCTGGACGACCCATTAAAAAAAAAATGTTTAAAGATAAGCCACATTTAAAAAAATTTATGCAACCACCAATACACATTAAAGATATCGACGGATGGTTTTCAAAATTTAAACCTAATGATGATGTGCCTATGAAAGGGAGAACAATTGAAGATATTAAATCTTTTAAATCAGTAAAACAATCGAATGTATTTAATAATGATGTAGAATATGAGGTTGAATTAGAATATATTGGAAATAAATCTGAAATACTAAAAAAACCTAGTTCTAAAGAGATTTTAATTAAAATGATACAAAATGTGATAATTATATTACAATGTATTAATAAAAGTTACTATATTATTTCGGAATCAGAAAAAAACGATGTAAAAAAAGAATATCAGGCAATAATGGGTGATTATAAATTTAATGGACCCATGAATGTAACATTAGAAAAAAAGCATATTATTGAACATAAATATGAAGATTATAATAATATTGTATCAATTAGAAAACATTATTCGGTAACTGATAAAGCAGATGGTGAAAGAAATTTATTAATTATAGTGAGTACTGGAAAAATGTATTTAATGAATCGAAAAAATGATATTAAATATATTGGTGCTAGTTGCACAGAACTTGCTGGAACTATATTAGATACAGAATATATTTTAAAAGATAAAGACGATAAAAATATTAATTTATTAATGATTTTTGATGCTTATTTTTATAAAGGCGAAGATTTAAGAAACAAAATACTTGAAAATATTGATGATGAAGATACTACTAATAAAGCTAGATTAAATTATGTAAATGATGCATATGATATAATTAACGAAAAATTAGTTTTAGAAGTAAATAATAATTTAGAAATATCATTAAAAGAATTTGAATTTGGTGATATTGATGAATATGATGAAGAAATCGAAAAATTAATTGATGAACAAATATTAGAATTAACACAAACTGATGGGGATGACACTGATGAAATTAATAAAATAAATGAAGTTTTAGCAAATTTAAAAGCGGATACTAAAATTTTTAAAATGTCTAGTGGATTATTAGAAAAAGAAAATGTACGTAGATATAAAACAGATGGTCTAATTTTTACACCTATTAATTTAGTTGTAGGAGAAGATCCTAAGTCTGATAAAGCACCTAAATTTAATGGACGATGGTATAGTTCATTTAAATGGAAACCCCCAGAACAAAATACTATTGATTTTTTAGTAGAAATTATGAAAGACCCTGAAAATACTAAAAATGATTTAATAAAATATAATAGTGATGGTATATCATACAAAACATTAATTTTAAAAATAGGTTATGATCCTAGAAGACATAATAAACATAATTCATTTCGATTATTAAATGAAAATATAGTTTATGAACAGGATTTTAAACCAATAAATTTTGTACCAATTGAACCATATATTAAAGATTCATATTTAGCACCAGTGATAATAGAAAACGGTAATATTTATACGGATGAAGATAAAAATATTATTTCTGATGGAATGATAATTGAATGTAAATATGATATTGATTCGACAAATATTTTTAAATGGCTCCCAATGCGTGTGAGAGATAATTTAACTCCAAATGATTTTATAACATCATCAAATGTATGGAATTGTATTCATAATCCAGTTACATTACAGATGATTACATCTGGAAAAGTGGATCATAGTGAAAAATATGATGTGTATTATAATCGTAAATTGAGGAGAGATCAACGGAAATGTAATCCAATGTATGATTTTCATTCTTTCATTAAACGAAAATTAATTACAGAAAATGTATTAGGGGATAAAAATTTATTAGACACCTCTATTGGTAAAGGTGGTGATTTAAATCATTGGGTTTCAGCTAAAGTTAATTTATTAGTTGGATTAGATATATCTTTAGATGGTTTAATTGATTCTGATAATGGTGCATGTAACAGAATATTAGATAAAAGTGTTTCTACAAATAATATTAAATTAAGTGAACAATCATTAATAGTATGGGGAGATACATCTAAAAATATGATAAATGGTAATGCAGGATTAGACGATTTAAATAAATATTATTTAAATATAATTTACGGCAATATTTTATTTGAAGATATAGCTAATACCAAATTACAACAATTTCATAATTTAGGTAATATTTCTAATGGTGGGGGATTTGATACTATTAGTAGTCAATTTTCAATTCATTATTATTTTAAAAACGAAGATTCGCTAAATACATATTTATACAATATTTCAAATTCTTTAAAAAAAGGTGGCAGATTTATTGGTACATGTTTAAATGGATTATTAGTATTTAATAATCTTGTAGATGCTGAAGATGGAACTATAAAAAATAATGATAAAGATTTGTGTTGGAAAATAACAAAAAAATATAATCAACCTGAATTAAATCCAAATAATAATTCACTTGGATTAGAAATAGATGTTTATAATGAATCTATTGGAGTTTCTTTTAAAGAATATCTTGTAAATATAGACTATTTAACTTTAATGTGCGAAAAATTTAAATTAAATTTAATTGAAACAAATAGTTTTAGAAAGATTTATGATTCTATTTCTAAAGAAAAGAAAAAATATGGTGAGATACATAAAATGACCGACCAAATGAAAATATATAGTTTTATGAATAGTTATTTTATTTATGAAAAACAATAATTATCTTCTAAATTTATTTCTTTTTTTAGAATATAATTTCTTTTTTTTGGCAGATCTTTTTTTGTATTTATTAATTGTTCGTTTTCTCCTTTTATTAACACTTTTCTTTTTTCTTTTCCTATATAAACTTTTTTTGCTCCTCTTCCTTCCTCCTGCGAAGTTTGGGTTTTCTATATTAGATATCATAGAATTACTGGATATTGTATTTCCACTTTCCTTCTCTCCTGGTTTGGATTCATTTAAAGTATTATTTTCTTCTACTTTTGCTTCTTGATTGTTGGGTGGGGCATTTCCACTTTCCTTCTCTTCTGAAATGGGAACATTTGAAGGATTGTTTTCTTCTACTTTTGCTTCTTGATTGTTGGATGGGGCATTTCCACTTTCCTTCTCTTCGTTGATGGAATTATTGTTTTCTTCTATTTCTACTTCTAAGTTTTGATTGTTGGATGGGGCATTCTCTACGCGTGCATTATCTTCGTTGATGGAATTATTATTTTCTTCTTGAGGTTCCTCATCGCATTTTGGATTTTCAGGGTGTTCTATGCAGTCAATGAATTTTTGGATTTTTCTCTTCATCGCGTTAAGCTTGGGCACAATTTTGCCGATGTAATCATCATCGGCGGGTGCCTTGCCGTAGGACTCCATTACTTCATCTACCTTTTCTAATTTGCGCGTTACTTCTTCAAAAGCTTCCTCGACATCCTCCCCCTTTACATCCTCGGCGAGCTTATTATCTTTATATTGGCGATGAACAAAGTAGAATGCATTTATCATGGTGTCAATATTTTCTTTTAGCTCGCTAAGTTTGTTTGCTTCCGCCTGGCTTTCCTCCATTCTGCTGCTTTCTATGTTAACTTTTTTTTCAAATCCACCCAAAGCTTTATACTTTGTAAGCATTTTTTCAATATTTTTAATAAAATGTTTAGGTTTATAATTGGCTTCCATGTTTTTCCACTCACTTCTTTTATACTCTAAATTATCATCAGTCTCGTTATTACCTTCAGTCTCGTTATTACCTTCACACTTACATTTAGTTTCTTCATCATCATCATCCGCATCACCAGATGCTTTTACTTGTATATCAGATTTTAATTTTGTTAAACCGGCTATAATTTCGGGCATTAAATTATCTAATCCTATGGTAACATTAATTTTATCTGTTCCGAGTCCTTCATCCACAATCATGGAGGAACCTTGAATATCTATATATTCAGGTAGTTCTTCTTCATTTTTTTCACGAATTAAATTATATATATCTTTGTCAAATTTATAAATTTCGGGGCTATTTTTTATATACTTAGTATTCCAATTTTTATGTCCAGAATTTGTAATACTACCCATATTAATAACGACAATATTATTAGGTAGTTGTTCTTTGGTGGCGGGGGCGGTTGTGTTGTCCTCATCTTGCTCTGTCGATAATGGCTTAAAATATGAATTTAATAGTGCTATTTCACTAAATGGACAATAAATAACACTATGGTCAATCCAAACATAATCTTTAGGGTCTCCACTACGTTCACAACATTTATTCCATGCATCTTCAAACTGTAAAGCATTTTTAACACAATTGAATGATACCCCTTCTGTTCTCGGCTCTTTCTGTGATATCTGAGCCCATCGATTATCTACATCATTATAACAATTTCCATTTCCTGACCACATATCACCTTTTCCATCTTGCCAAATGTATGCCGAATAATGAATTGGTAATTTCATACACCACTCTTTAAATTTATCAGGATTGCCACCTATGCCAAAGGGACCTTTTTTTTTATAAATAAAATTCTCTGTAAGTTTAATAGCTAAAAATGTTCCATCTTCTTCTTCTTCAAAATTTCTATCACCTTCTGCGGCGGCTTTAGCATCTGTGCTTTCCCAAAATTGTTGGTTTGCAAACATAAAACCTCTTCTAAATTTACCAACCTTAATATTTGACATAATAACTATCCATCCAGCTTTTGTTTTATTAGATAACCATGACGCTATTTCTAATCCAATTTTGTCTCTCTTCCTTCTTCTTATATGATAATCTAAAAGTTCATCATTCCCAATGTCATCTCTTTTAATATAAGAAGGTAGGATGTTTGTGGATTGTTTCGAAAAAACATCATTTATAGCTTTCTCTTTCCCTTTCTCTCGCTCTGTTTCTCTCTCTCTCCCTCTCTCCTTTCTTTCGAATGCCTCTTCTTCTTCTTCTTGTCTTTTTAATTCTCTTCTTTCTGCTTTTGCTTCTGCTTTTTCTTCTTCTCTTTCCATTTTTAATGCTCTTTTTTTTTTTTTTGCTTCTGCATTTTCTTCTTCTTTTACCATTTTCAATTCTCTTTTTGCCTTTTTCTTTTCTGCTGTTTTATCTGCTATCTCGTCAATCTTCGCTTGCTTGCGAAACAAGTCAAAAAAGCCACCACCCTTAAGATATACATTTGATTTTCCAACAGTTATATTTGAATCACCACATATTATATTAACCTGCCGTCGTTCCTTCCCACCAACCATCGTCTTCTCATCCTCAAAAACGATGTCCCCAATTTCCGCCTCTAAAAATTCATTAATTGATTGGTTTAACTTATTAGGACCATCTCCAGATAAATGAACTGTTTTTATTGTTTTCAATATATCTAAATTATAATCTTCATTCTTAATAATACAACTATCATTCATTTTTGGTTCTTTCATAAATGTTTTTTTGTTTTTTTTGTATCCAGCATTATTATATTTAAATATATAGTTATCAAAATCTAAGCTTTCTCTCATCTCTCTCGCTCTTTCTCTTTCGTCTTCCTTTTTTTTTTTCATTGTTTTTCCTTGATATTCTATAGAGTCAAAGTTACCGTCGGATGGGGGATCACAAAATGTTAAATCTGTTCCATTTGGTAATTCGCTGGCAGCAACTAAATTATCGTTTTCTAATAAAGTATGCAATCTTCGAAAAATATTCTTAACATCTAAGTTTTTTAAATATTGTTTTTTTTTTCCTTTTCTCTTTGCGAGTGTTTCGTCATCTAAAAATGTAGGTTTAAACCCATCCAGTATTTGTAACTTTTTAGAAAACTTGTATAAATCTAGGTTTTCATTTTCCAATTTGTTATTAATAGCTTCAGTCAAATCTCCTAATGTTCCAGTTCCAGTCCACTTAATTGGTTCTTTTTTTGACATTTATATATTAATGATATAAAAAAATTGTTATTTAAAGTAATAAATATATTATAAATTATGAATCAAAATATTTACTATCTTGAAAAAGATAAAAAACACTATCCTTTACCTGATATATGTTTAAAATTCGATAATTTTGAAAATGATAAAATAACAAATATTGATGAATATAATAAATTAATTGAATTTAAAAATAATATTGATAATGAAGAATATAATAAATATTGGGATAAAGCTAAAAAATTAAGCAACAATTATGAATTAATTTATCTTCCAAATAAAAAATTTAAACATGACTCTATATCTAAATATGAACCATTAAGCAGAGCATATTTTAAATTATTTGAAATATTAGTTGATTTTAATTTAATAGATAATCCAAATAAATTAAATATAGCATCATTGGCAGAAGGTCCTGGTGGATTTATAGAAGCTACTATAAATTATAGAAAAAGAATTACAAAAGATAAAGATAATATTCAAGCAATAACCTTATATTCTAGTAATAAAGATATTCCTGGATGGAATAAATCAAAAAATTTCTTAAAAAAAAATAGTAATGTAAATATTAGTTATGGAGAAGATAATACTGGTGATTTATACAAATTAAAAAATATATTAAATTATGCGACATTATTTGATAAAAAGGCTGATTTTATAACCGCTGATGGAGGATTTGACTTTTCGTATAATTTTAATAAACAAGAACAATTATCATATAGAATTTTATTTTGTGAAATAGTTACAGCATTAAGTATTCAAAAATTAGGTGGGTCATTTGTTTGTAAATTTTTTGACATGTATACCGAAACGACACAATCCTTAATATATTTATTATATTCAGTTTATAAAGAAGTATACATATCTAAACCAAATACTAGTAGAACCGCTAATTCTGAAAAATATATTATTTGTAAAGGATTTATAGGTATAGATAAAGATTATTTAAATAAATTATATATTATAGTGAATAGTTTAGATTTAATTCATAGTAAACATTTATTTATTCATAAAATATTTAATTATAATTTTGGGAAAAAATTTGTTAATTCTATATTTAATATTAATACTAGTTTTTATAATAATCAAATAGATAGTATTAATAAAACATTAAAAATTATACAAAGTAATGAATTAAATATAGAATATGGAAATTCAATTAAAATTCAAACAATATTGGCATTTAAATGGTGTAAATATTATAAAGTATCAATAAATTACAAGAGTAAATATATAAAAAAATACAAAAAATTTATTGACTATATTTAATTTTAAGACTAAAAAAAATTAATAATTGTGACAATACAATTCCATTAGATACTATTAATGGATTTTCGGCTATTAATATACCATATATTAAAAATAATATACATGTTGTTATTTGTAATGTTATAAATAAATAAGATATATCATCTACTTTTTTTGTTTTAATAGTATGTACAATTTGTGGAATTAATGTAATCGTTAAAAAGAATGCACCTATATATCCAATTATCTCCGCTGTTTTTTTATTCATTTAATATTAAATAAATTATTCCTTAAATATTATTTTATGTTCTTTTCATAGTTGGTAATATAAATTTTTTAAACATTAATAATCCAGTTTTAAAGGATTTTTCTTCATCTGTTAAAGTACTACTATTTATATCTTCGCTTATTTCTTGATATGATGTAATAATATATGTTAATGTATTATTATTCATAGTTTTATCAAAACATAAATCAAAAATATATTTATTATTATCATATAAATATTTGTATTTAGTTTGCATTTCTAATTTAAAATTTTTAACATTTTCTTTATTGTAATTTGTATATTCTTCTAATAATAATTTAGAATCTTTTAAGATAATATTAAAATCCATTATTTTTATTAATTTATTTTAGTTTTTTTAAATAATTATATTAATATATATTATATGAATTTAGATTTAGTGCTTTTAGTTTTGATATTAATCGGTGTTAGTTATTTATTATATTTAACAATGAACAAACAATCAAATAATGCTGAAGTTTTATTAAATGAATTAAACGCTCCAAATAATGTATTAGCTAATAATTTAGCAATGTTAAATAATAATGCCGGAGCATCCTTAAATTCTAATAATGTATTAGAAGTAAATAATAATGTATTAGCATCAAATGATAATGTAGAATTGAATAATGTAGCCGCAAATAATAATGTAGCAGCAAATAATAATGTAGCAGCAAATAATAATGTAGCAGCAAATAATAATGTATTAAATAATAATGATTTAGTAAATAATTCATTAGTTGTTAATAATGTGGAACTTGCGAATAGTAATAATTTACTTGATTTAAATTTAAATCCTGTATTAAATGATAATGAATTAAATTCATCAAATCATATTAATGCTCTAAATAATTTATAAACTTAAATTAAAATATTATTATAATATATATGAATAATTCTAATAATTCTGATTTACATTATCCAGTTGATTTAAAATCAAATGTTGAACCAATTTATAGATGGAATAATATTAATACTGCAGCGCCTCCAGCTAAAATAAATGGTGGATTATATTGTGGACCTGAAAATAATGCTCCATGGATGCCAAAACCAGTTGTACCTACTACAACTTATTTTATGCAAGTATTACTAAAAAATATGGATCCTCCGCCACCTCCAGGTGCTACAGAACAATATCCTACCGAAAATAGATTAGGAAATAACTATACACCTATGCCTGGTGTAAAATGGTTAAATTTGGGTGAAGGAAAAGGACCATTTCATATTAAAATTATTGATAATTAATTATTACATTTAGATACAAAAAAATTTAACGCTAAATAAATATTAGGAAACCAAAAATCTATATTATTATTTATGGTTTTTTTTTGATTTATTAATACAGTTATCCAACCAAATCCTTTGGCTGTGACTAAATTATCAGGTAAATCATCGAAAAATACACATTTATCATTTTGATTTATTTTATTTAATTTCATAAATCGTTGATATGCATTAAATTCTGGTTTTAAACATTTTATTTTATCTCGTGATGTAATATTATTAAAATTTTCAGTTATATCTAAATTATTTAAACAATGTAGACCATGATTATATGTGCCATTTGTAAATATTAATTTACTAGATGGCAACATATATAATAAATAATTTAATTGATCATCTTTGTATAATTTTTCATAGCTAAAATCTTGATTATTTTTAAGTTGGTATAATGTTTGATCCAAATCAAATACCCAATATAACATTTTATTAATAGTATAATTTTAATTTAATTTTTAAACTTCAATAATAGATGAAAAATTCGCAGGAGTGTAATTTATTGATTTAAGTATTTTTCCTGTTTCTTCGTTATATATAATATATCCAAAATTATTTTTTTTATAACATGGTGTTTTATATCGTAAATCATTATTTTTATACCATTCTACAGTTTTTTTCGCTAATTCTTGTGTATCGCATACTTTAGTCATATTTGATTTATGAACTATATCAAATGATTTGTCTAAATCTATACCAATTATTGAGCCAAACATGTTAACATGATATAGTAATTTACATACATTTATTCGAACATTATCTATATTGCAATTATTAATTTCATTATTTAAATCATAATTAATACAGTTTATTATTTTGATTAAACTATCCAAACTGTCTTTAAATTCAGCTAATTTAATATTATTACTATAATCATTAATATTATTGTTGTAATTATGATAGGATGATATTAATTTAAAATTACTTAAATTATTATTTATAGATAAATCTTTAACAAATACTGATAAATAATGTTTAAATGTGGTATCCATATTTATACCAAATGCGCACGAAAAACCATACAATACATATTTAATATCGCTTAATGCGTCTATAATTTCTATAATGTCATTATTGTTATATGCTTCATTTAATTCTTTAATTTCTTCATCAATTAAATTGTATTTAAGTTTTACAATAGATGGATGTTCAAAAAATATATGTTTATTTAAAGTATTAGAAATATAAGATTCGAAACATGTATTAAATTCTACAACCTTTTGATAGTTTGATATCATATTATTAAATTAATAATAGATGTTTAAATCATTTTTTTCTAATAATATAATAATGATAACTAAAAAAACAAGAAGAAAAAAAATGAAAGGAGGTAATAGATATAAAAGTATTAGAAAATATAATAAAAAAATGAAAGGTGGTTATAATAATAATAATAGTAATATTTGTGCTCCATTTACAGACGGTGGAACTACATGTTTTACTAAAAGAGCTTTATTAAATATTTTAAAATCATGGAATAATTATTATCCTGATAATAAAATAGTTTATAATAAGGATAATAAATCTAATTTATGGGGTAAAATTAATGAAAAATTAAATAATAAATGTAATAATGATTATTGTTGGACTGAACAAGAATTTTTGAATACATCAAAAGAAAATTTAAGAAAAGAGTATTTTAAACCACATATGCCTGAAAAATGGCAATCTAATTTTAATGAATGGTTAAATACATTAGATATAAATAAAGTGATGAAACAATATGAAAAAAAATATGATGATTTTATATTTATAGGTGCTGTCCCAATGGATTTTGATAAAAAAATAAATCCAGGAGAATGTGTAATCGACGAATTATGCAATGTTAATGTCAAGGATTTAATAAAACAGAATAAAACAAAATTAGGTATTGTTTTTAATTTAGATAATCATGATGAAGATGGGTCACATTGGGTAAGTTTTTTTTGTAAATTTGGAAATTCCGATACACATATATATTATTTTGATTCATATGGAATTAAAGAAACGAAAGAAATAAGAAAATTAATTAATAGAATAAAAGAACAAACTACAAAAATGGGAAATCCGACACATATTCATATAAATAAAATTAGACATCAATTTAAAAATTCTGAATGTGGGATTTATAGTTTAAATTTTATAATAAGATTATTAAATAATGAAAGTTTTGATAGTATAACAAATAATATTACTAAAGATGATGAAATGCAAAATAATAGAAATAATTATTTTTTAAATACAAAAAATATATGAGTTTAACATTTTTTTTTATAATATAGTAATTATTATAATGAATAATAATTTTTTAGAAACAAATAATTTTAAATTTTTAGTTAATTATGTGTTTAAAGATATCAAACAAAAAACGAACTATGATATTTCTAAAAATCCTAAATATATTAGTATATTCAAAAAATTAGTTCAAACAATAAATAAAGAAAATATTAATAAACGCGTATCAAAAGAACATTTAAATAATTTAGTTATAGATAAATGTGTTCCTTTTATAATTAAACAATTAAATAAAGATTCTAATAAAAATAGTAATCCAATGTTAGCAAATGGTGAATCTAGAACTATGTCTATATCTAATAGACCAATAGCAACTAAAATGAATAATAATAATAATAATAATAATTTAAATTTTTCTAATTTACAATTAAACACTCCTAATAATAAAATGCCAAATATAATAGATAATATATCTGGTATTGCTTCAAGAAATGGGGAAAAAATAGATTTTGGCAATAAATTAAAAGAATTTCAAGAAAATCGAGATTATCATAGTGGACCGAAACGACCTGAAATTAAATCAGTAAATGAATTAATGGGTGTTAATACAAATGATGATGAGAAAATAGATTTTATGAAAAAAATGCAAGAAATTCAAAATGAACGTAATTATGAAACACAAAATGATAGTATGAATTCATTTCAGAATAATAATAATAAACAAAATATTAAAAATAATGATGCTTTAAAAACAGTAAATGATAGTAATATAGAAATTGATAATAATTTTTTACAACAATTATATGATAATAATCAACAACCTATGAATAATATGTTAAATAAATTAAATAATGATAATGATGAAGAATTAAATGATAATTTATTAGACTCTTATCAAAACAATAATAATTTACAATTAAATATTAGAGATTCATCAGAACAAAATAAAATGCCTGAATATGAGTCAAATATTGATAATTTAAAATCAAATTATGATGTTGAAACAATTGAAAATAATTCTAAAGATATAGATAAAAATACATTTAATAATTCGGGATATGTTAATAAAGTGCCTGCTCATGTTTTAGTATTAGAGAATGATATTGGGGAAGGAGGTGTTTCTGAAGACCAAACGGCATCATTTCAAGTTACTTTATCAGATCCATTAAAAATAGATAAACCATGTGATGTATTTTTAGAATTTATTAATATGCAAAATCTAAAACGAACTTCTTCAAATACAGAACATTTAGAATCAGTGAATTGTTTCGCTCTACAAATAGATGAATTTCCAATTAAAACATATTCTAATAGAGATGAATTAAAGGATAAATATATTATACCAAATGATAGTTATGGAAAAAATGATAATACTGCAGATGCAAATGGTACAGATGCTGTTAATGCTACTTCATATAATATAAAATTAAAATCAAATTATATGTGCACTATTAATCCAATGACAATATCATCACTTAATATTAAATTATATGGATATACTAATAGTTCAGGATTTGAATTACTCCAAAATGCTGATGGATTAACTGGTAAATTAATTCTTGGAATATTTTTTAAAAAACATAGATAATAAACTAATATTTAAAAAAAAAAAGATACTATTATTAATAAATGGATAATTCATTCACATCAAAACAAAATATTGAAAATATTTATAATAATATTAATGCTTATTTTGTTAAAAATTATAATTATAACTTAGATGACACACCAAAATACACCAAAATTGTAAAAAAAATATCAAAAACTATTTTTAATACTATTAAAAATAAAAAGGAATATCAAAATACATTAATTAATGATTTTAATGATATTGTTTTAGATAAATCTATTGGATATTTATTAAAAGATATTAATTCTAATAAAACTAAAAATAATAACTATGATATTAAATCATCAAATAGTAATTTAATCGAATCTATTACACTTGAACCTAAAAAAAATAATAAAACTAAATCTAAAAAAATTAAAATATTAGATTCACAAAATCAAAAAAATGACTCTACTAATTCAGGGAATTTTATAAACAATTTAGATAATTTTAATATACAAATTAAACAAGCAAATAAAAAAATTAAAGATAATTTTAATAAAATTATTGAAGATAATGATAATAATTTTAAAAAAGATAGTACATCTGAATTTTTATTAAATCGATGTACAGCTAAAGATGAAGCTGATGGATTATATAAATCTGGTGAAGAAGCAAATAAAAATGCTTTTGAAAAATTATTAGAAAATAAATTGGAAACAAATAAATTAAACGAATCTACAGAATCCGTTTATAGTAATACTAATATTTCTGATTTATTGACATCTGTTATTTTTAAACAAAATGATAATTCAAAAGCAAATGAATTAGAATCCTATGAAGGGGAAGAGTATTTACCTAATTTATTACCGACTTTAGGAGATGAAGCCCCTGTTCAACCATTAATTTATCAAAATTCTGGTCAAGGAACAGAACGAATTGATAAAAAAATTATATCAATTGATAGTGGAACAAAAACAGGAGGAAATAATGAATTAGATACTGTTACCAATAATGGTACAAATAATTGGTATCAATTTAGGGTAGATTTGCAAGATTCTATTAAAATTGATAAATTATGTGATGTGTATTTACGAAATATTACAGTTATAGGAATAACATCAAATACAAATTGTAATTATATAGTAATTGATATAGATGAATTTAATATTCGTAATTATTCAAATAATCCTGAAATGAGAAATAAAATAACTGTATTAAATACTATTACGACTGGAGCCGCAACATCGGTATTGAATGTTAATTTTGCTTCTGAAGCTAATTATATAACAACTATTAATCCTTCTAAAGTAGCACAATTAAATGTATCTGTTACAAATCAAGATAACAAACATGCTGATACTGGCGCAGAAAAAACATTTCATGTTATTGCTGGTGGAACTGAAATAGCAAATAGAATTATATTTGAACTAGAATTTAAAACACGTGGAGAAAGAGATGAAATGATTTATGAAAAAAGTATGTATAGTAGTTAATTATTACTTGCTATTACTTGCTATTACTTGCTATTACTTACTATTACTTACTATTACTTGCTATTACTTACTATTACTTTCTATTACTTACTATTGCTTGCTATTACTTGCTATTACTTGCTATTACTGCTAATTTATCTGCCATATAATTACCATACCATATTTTATATTCCTTTGATTGATTATTTGCAGGTTTTATTTTATGTGCTTTAACATGACTAAAATTTATGCTGTATTTATTGTATAAATTATATAATTCTATTATTAAATCTTTATTTTTAATATCGCATTTACATTTTTTAGATTTATTATATTTTTTCCAATCATTTTTTTTCCAATTAGAAGCCCATTTTGTAATTGAATTTATTACATATTCACTATCACTATAAATATTTATTAAATTATTTTTATAATTTTTTCTATTAATAACATTGTTAATACCTATTATACATGCCTTTAATTCTGCTATATTATTCGTTATTTTTCCTTCTAATTTTTGACTAATTTCTTCTTTAGTATCTTCTATATATATTCCCATACCACCAGCTTGATATTTATTTTTTTGTCCATTATTTAGTGAAGAACCATCCGTAAAAATATTAATACAACTAGTGCTATTTTTAGTATTAGTACTAGTACTAGTACTAGTATTAGATACAATACTAAATGATTCTTTATTATCTATCGGTATATTAAAATATTTTCTTATATCATTCATTACATATAGTAAATATATTTGTTTAAATATTTATAATCTATAATAATATATTATGGGATTAAAATTTATGGATCAATATACATATTTACATTTTGCAAGTGGTATTATAGCTTATTTTTTTGGTATACCACTAATAGTTTGGTTTATTTTACATTCTATTTTTGAAATAACCGAAAATACTAGTTTGGGTATAAACCTTATTAATAACTATTTTAAATTTTGGCCTGGGGGAAAACCTAAAAGTGATTCCTTTATTAATATTATTGGAGACACAATTGGAACTATATTAGGATGGGGTTCTGCTTATGGTATTGATAAAATTGGGAATTATTATAATTGGTATCAATTACATATTACATAAATGAATTAGAATGATTATGATAATTAATCCATTTTCTGTTTTTTAAATCATACATTAATTTATTTTCTTCTGACATACTAGATGTTGTTATTTTAGGTTCTTCTATTTTATGTATATCATATAATTTACGTTCGTATTTTTTACTTTTTATACATAATTCAGGGTTTTCTAATTGTATTTCACATTTATCTATATCATTTTTATTAATATTTTTAATATTATAACCTATTGTGTCACATTTTACATCACATGGCTCTGTTTCATTTGGCACTATTACACATTTTATAGGTAATGGTATATTAGTTATAGCATAACCCAATTTAAATATTAATTGTAAATTCTCTATATATTTTTGATGTTTAGAAATATAATTACTATTATTTAGTATAGTTTGTTTATATTTTTGAGTAAGCTTACAACTATCAAGAGCCCCTTTATCTACCATATCATAAATATTTACTAATTTAGTAAATTTAGTATTATATTCTTTTTCAGCTTCTTCTAATGTTTTATTGTTTAATAAATTATGTTTACTATTTTTATATTTCTTTATTTCTAACAATAATTCTTTATTTTGTTTTAATAATGGATTAATCTGTTCTAATTCTATTTTTTTCATCATTTCTGTTATTATAGCATTCTTTTTCTTTTTATCATTCTTATATTTTCTAACTTCAGGTAATGTATTAAAATTTATAGAATATAAGTTTTGTAATTTATAATTATTACTATTATAGATACTCTTTTTTTCTGATATATCTCTACTAAAATGGGTTTTTATTTTTAAAATATTTTCTTTAAGTTGTTTGACTTCAGAATCCAATTTTTTATTAGTAGTATTATCTAATGATTGTTGTCCATCTATTTCACAATTTATTTTTTTTATAGCTTTCTTCTTGTTATAATAATTCGTAATCCAATTATTTTCTAAATTATTTGGTAAATTAGTTATAGTTCTAATTTCATTATGGTATAATCCAATTAATATAATATGTTTATCCAATTTTATTATTTTATGATATAAATATGGAACAAATATAATATGTATATTTTGGATATCATTGATAATATCATTTGAAATCATTTTTAAAATTAATGTTTTTAATAATTTTGGGGGATTATCTTTAGATTTTAGTAGAGATTCTAAAATAGATATATCATTATTTATAAAATCTTCTAGTGTTGTATTACCATTTCCTTTATCATATATTCTACTATTAATATTATTTGATGTTAATATTTCTTTGGTATCAAATTTATCATGATTTGGATAATTATGATAATGATTTCTAAGATTATTTTTGTAATCTTCTTTAATGAATTTATTTAGTATAAAAGTATGGTCTGTATAAATATCATTTAAAGAACGTATAATTACATCATCACAAAATAGTAAATCTATATAAGTTGTTATATTTGTTTGATTATCTGTTGGATTCCAATTAATGACATGCATTATTATATTAGTATTAGTATTAGTTTGGAAATGTTCTGGATTTAAACTAAATAAATATAAAAGTAATATTATTAATATAAAAAAAAATATTAATTTATTTATCATTATATATAGTAATTATTTTTTTTAATTATAAATCACTTAATGTAGTTCTAGTACTACTATCACTATCATAATCTATATTAATTACTGTATGTTCCTTTTCTATCATATCTTCTTCTCTAATAATATGCTGTCTACACATAGGACATTCAATTTGTTGTCCAATTGATGATTGTGTTTTAATCCATGTTTGGATACATGTTTTACAAAAAGCATGACCACAATCTAGTACTAATGTTTTTTTTTTAGTAATATCTTCTATACAAATAGAACACTGAATGTCTGTTTTATTTTTTATTTTATGTTCATTTTCAGCATTTAACTTTTTAATATATTTTTTATTCAATTTATTATTAACAATTGGTGAATTTAATGATTCAATATAATCATACATTTTGTATTGTAAGTTTTTTATTTTTAGATGTAGTGGAAGACATATGCATCCATAAATTAAGCAATTTAAACCAATAAAAGCACCCAATAATAAGGGAGAAATACTTACTAAAATAACAAGTATATCAGTTTGGGACGATGAATTATTCATTTGATTCATATCATTTGTATGATTATAATGATATGTATGATTCGTATCATTTGTATAATTCCATTCAAATAATGGACCAAATGTATTATTCATAGTTAGAGTATTAATTATAATATTTAATTAAAAAAATATTCAATTTTATTATTTAGATTATACTATTTAGTCCCAATAGCTTGGTGCATCACTGACATCACTGACATCACTGGCATCACTATCATAACTTATATTGATTACAATATAGTTATTTGGTTTTTTGATATCTTCTTCTCTAACAATATTCTGTCTACACATAGGGCAATTGGGCTGTTGTCCATTTGATATTTGTTTGAACACCCAGGTTTGAACACAATCTTTACAAAAAGCATGACCACAATCTAATACTAATGTTTTTTTTATATTAATATCATCTATACAAATAGAACATTGAATATCTGTTTTATTTTGAATATAATCTTTATTATCTTTGTTCAACTTTTTAATGTATTTTTTATTTAATTTCTGATTTACTATTGGTGCATTAAATGATTCAATATATAAATAAAAGTTTTCCTTCTTTTTTTTAATTGATTTAATACACTCTATTATACAATTATCATAGAATGATAAACAGACAATACCGACAATACATAATAGTAATGGTGAAAATATTATTAATATGATCCGACCACCTATAAATGTATTTTCATCTTCTTCTTCAGAAATATATTTGTTATTGCCATAATTACTATAATTACTATAATTACTATAGGTAGTATAATTAGTATAGTTAGTATAATTACTATAGTTAGTATAGTTAGTATAATTACTATTCGTTAAATTACTAATAGTAAGAGATGGGCCAAATGTTTCATCCATGATGATTTAATTATATAAAAAATAATAATAAATATTCAATTTTATTTACAGTATTGATATAATCGCATAGACCCTCCTACTAAACATAAACATAATATAGAACTAAAACCTATAATTATATAGATATATGGTTCGGTTTTATTAGTTATAGTATGGTTCATTTCTAAAAATGATAGTGCTTTAATTTTATTCAATTTTTATTTAAAAATATAAATATTATTATTAATAATGTCAAAAACAAATAGACCAAGTTGGGATGATTATTTTAAAGAAATAGTATGTGTTACAGCAAAACGTTCATCATGTAATAGATTAAATGTAGGGTGTATTTTAGTAAAGGATAAACGAATAATAGCTCAAGGTTATAATGGATTTTTACCAGGATGTCCACATAATTCTATTATTAGAGATAATCATGAACAATCCACAGTCCATGCAGAACAAAATACGATTGCTGATTGTGCGAAAAGAACTGTTAGTTGTTTAGGTGCTACAGCATATATTACGCATTATCCATGTATAAATTGTGCTAAAATATTATTAGCATCTGGTATAAATGAAATTAAATATATAAATGATTATAAAAATGATGAATTAGTAAATATTTTTGCTAATCAATGTAATGTAAAAATAATTAAAATTTAATAATTAGTTTATACTAATATATGTATGATCAAAATCATTTTCTAAATATAATGGTTCTAATTCCTCTAAATTAGGTTTTTCATCATCATAAAATTCTCCTAATCTTATTAAAGCATTATTTTGTTTAAGTGTTTGATGGATTGTATCAGACAAAAATATAAAATCGACTTTTTCAATGTATCCAGAATCAACATTATAATTTGTTACTTTAGGTATATTCATTATGTAAATATTATTATCTACTAAAAAATCTAAAAATCCAGTGATAACAAGTGTATAATCATCAACATGGTTATAAAATTTTTTCATAGATATAGTTTTAAATGGATTAAAATCTGGTTTAAATACATTTATATTAAAATCGCCACTTATAATAAATTCAATATTGTCATCATAATATTCTTTTAATGTAGATATAGCATCACATATTCCATTATAAAATTGGGTTATTCTATTATAAAAAGTATAGTTAAAATCTGAAATAATTTCTCCATGAACTGATAATGCAGCATATAATTTATTATTATCACGAAATATTATAAATTTAGATGTACGACTTCTTTTATTATTAATATCTAATACACCTAATAATTTATATTTATTCGCATTAAAAGCTACTACACATCCATGTGGTATAGGATTTTCATATGGTATTTCATTTTCATCGGTATAAAATAAGTGTCCAGTTTTAGTATAAGAATAAAAATATTCGATTCCATTTAAATTAATATATCCATTAATATCATTTAAACCACCTTGAACTTCTTGTAATAAATAAATATCTTTTTGGGGATAGTGTTCTACATAATCCTGGATATTTCTAGGTTTAAATGGAAATCGTGACTTATGTGTTATTATATTTGTAGATGTTTTATATCCTGAATTATCATATACTTTAGTATCAAAATTAACCGAAATAGTACCAATATTGTGTTGTTGCAATGATATCATTATAATTATTATAGATAATAATTAAAGAAATAATGTATTTACTAATAAAGAATGATAGTTGCTACAATTAACCAATCAATATCACACAATATATTGAATGAAGAAGCCGCAGCTATTGCATAAAATAATCCACCAATACCAAATTGCATCCATTTACCTCCCCCTCCATTTTTTGATTTTTTTGATTTATTTGCCCTTTTATTTGATTTATTTGCCCTTTTATTTGATTTATTTGATTTATTCCCTCCTTTTTGTGAAAACTCTGTTAATATAGAATTAATAAAATGCCATTCATTATTTATATCAGTTTGTATTGTTTCATCTTCTAAATAATCAATAGTATTCATTAAATGTGTTGTTATTTTAAATAAATAATTCAAAAAAATGATTGATTTACTTTTTGTAAATGCCATTTGAGAATAAGAAAATGGAAATTCATGAATTTTAATAGTATATGTATTTTCTAATAGTGCCTTAGTATTATGTTTAATTTCTTCAATCATTTTATCGATATTTTTAATAACAAGTGAGTTTTTTATAAATTCCAATCTATTCAAATAAATTTTAGCATAATTTGATACATCAATTTGTGTTGTATCTGGTTCTAATTTCCCATCTAATAATGGGATATTCCATTTTAATTTACCAATATTAATAATATTATTAAGATAATTTTTATAATTAAATTCCATTAATAATATTAAATCTACTGAGTCTTTCAAATTATTTATATTTTTTAGGTTAAAAACATTATTAGCTAATATATTTGTACGAATTAAAATATCATTTATAATTTTTTTCATTGCTAAATCATACGTATTACATGTACATCCTTCACTCATTTTATATTGACTAAACTTATCACTACATATCATCAGAGGTATAAATGCTTTATCTTTAGGCTTTTCGTTATTTAAAATTTTAATATATAGTTTTAACACATTAATTATCATTTTAGATGGAATATAATGATTTCCCATACAATCTATTAACATTTCTAAATTTAGTGGTCGTTCATATAAACAAAACACTTTTTCAGGCTCTAAACAAATATGAGCATAATTTGTTTTCAGTTTATTTTTCCTATGAAACTGATTAGACATTATAATTATTATAGATAATAATTAAATTTATTTTAGAAAATAGTATTTTATATTTATATAAAGAATTTAAACTTATTAATAATAAAGAAAGATGAAAGTAATAATAGAATATGTATGGTTAGATAATGATTACGAATTGCGTTCTAAAACGCGTATAGTTAATCCTAAAGAAAAATGGTCTATAAATGATATACCAATCTGGAATTATGATGGTTCGTCAACAGGGCAAGCAGAAACAGGACAATCAGAAGTTGTATTAAAACCACAAGCAATATTTAAATGTCCATTTAGAAAAAGTAATGGGTTATTAGTGTTATGTGATACATATTATAATGATGATACTCCATTAACAACAAATAATAGATTTGATGCACATAAAATATTTGAATCTAAGTTAGATGAAGAACCTTGGTTTGGAATTGAACAAGAATTTTTTATTGAATTTAATGAAGAAACCGAAGAAATAGAGAAAGGAATTCATTATTGTGGAGTGTGTGTTGGATTAGACTCAAAATATAGAACTCTTATGGAAGAATTCTTGCAGGCTTGTTTATATTCAGGTGTTCAACTATCTGGAATTAATGCAGAGGTTGCTGATGGACAATGGGAATATCAAATTGGTCCATCAGAAGGTATTGAATCTGGTGACCATGTTTGGATGTCAAGATACATCCTTTTACGAGTTGCGGAAAAACATAATGCTACTATTAATTTCCATCCTAAACCATTTAAAGATAGTAATGGTTCTGGGTGTCATACTAATTATAGCACTAAATCAATGAGAGAAGACGGTGGAATTAATATTATAAAAGAATCTATTCAAAAATTAGGAGAAAAACATAATGAACATATGGAAATATATGGTATAGATAATAATTTACGAATGACTGGAACAAATGAAACTGCTAGTTATGATACATTTAGTTGTGATATAGGTTCACGCGAATCATCTATTCGAATTCCACATACAACTATTAAAAATAAATGCGGTTATTTTGAAGATAGACGACCAGGTTCTAATATGGACCCATATTTAGTTACTAGCAAAATATTTGATACTACTGTTCTAACAACTTAATTCTTTACAAACTATTTTTATAATACTTTCAGTTTTATTTATGTATGGAGTTATATCATCTTTATATGAAAGTATTAAATTATTAAATTTTATTAAAAAAACTAAGTTTACAGATATTACAGATAATATTAAGATTAATATTAAAAATATATATACATTATTTATATTATTATACATTGGTATATAGTCTGAATTCATACTTAATTTATATTTATTTATTCTTAAATAACATTAATTATCTTAAATTTTTTTTCTATGTTTATATTATAAAAATGTCTCTCTCTTGCTTTAGCACATCAGAAGGTTCAACAATCAATGAATTAGAAATGTCAAAAATTGCACCGATTCACCAGCATGAAAATTTAAAAATGTCAGAACTTTTTGTTCTTGATGGTGTCACGGGAAAAAAGGAAGGATATAATCGTGTTATATTTAATATTGGAAAGGCGGAAAATCAGATGACAGCTACCACACCAACAAGCGATGGATGTTCCCCCATCACACCTCAAAAACCTCCGGAGTTAAAATCCGATTTTTTAGCTTTTTTTAAAAAAGAAAATCCAAGTTTAATGCAAATAATTAAGCTGAAAAGGCCAGCAAAAGCGATGACTACAAAGTCCCCAAATCCAGACGACCTAAAGTCCTTCAATGATTATATAAAGAATCTTATTACATTATTGGTGCAAAAAGTGGGTAAAGTATTTATAACTGGAAATGTTGTTGAAATTTTTATGAAAAGTGTAAAATTTGATACGACAAACGAGCAAGAGTACGGGTATGACAGTCTAATATTATCTGTCCATTCTCAAGCTCAATGCACAAAAGCAGGCATGCAGGAGCCAAAAATTGAGTTAAATCTCGGTGAATACCTCAGCAAACGCCAACCCACTACAGAAAAAAGTGATATTGAATTATTAGTAAAGGGTACATCAGTGCAGAAAGCACTAAAAAAAAATAAAAATAATGTCTGTATGCCCCAAAAAGCGACTGAACTATCCCAGGAAGAGGGAGCAGCTACGAACCAGGGCGACCCAACAGCTACGAACCAGGGCGACCCACCAGCCTTGGATAATCCTTTGGTTGCTGGAGCTGGCGGTGAAAACGAAGTTCCGGCGGAAGAAGGAGAATTTGGTGGTGGACGAAGACGAGTTAGAAATTCATTGAAAGGTGGGCGAAGACGAGTTAGACGTTCTGTGAAAGGTGGACGAAGACGAGTTAGACGTTCTGTGAAAGGTGGACGAAGGCGTGTTAGAAATGCTAGTTCTCGTAAAAGACAATAAATTAATATAATTATTTTTTGTCTTTTTTTTTTTCTATGTTTATATTATAAATGTCTAATTCTTCCAAACTGATGGATGCAGCTGAAGTGTCCAATCAATTGATGGGTTTTCTTGCAGATGAAGACAAAAGAAATGAGCAATATCATAATTTAATGACAAAACTATGCAAAGAAAAAATAAACAAGGTCCAATGTGGGGTGGATGTGTGCGAATGGGTTGAGGGTGCCAATCCGGCAAAAGCTTGTGTGCCGAAAAATTTTATTAAGGAAGAAGAAAAAATGGTTAATAAATGTAAGACTTTGGGGGGGGAGGGCTGCAAGTCGAATAAGGGGTGCGAATTGGATGATACGGTATGCAAACCAACAAAGAATAGCGAGAGTATTGAAAAAAAAAGAGAGAATGAATTAATCCACGATAAATTGTTGGAACTGTTGGAGAAACAATATTTGGGAGAAGTAAACAGAGTCAAAGAGGATGCCAGAGCGTTGAGCTCGAAAGAAAAGAAAAAACTAAAGAAACAGGAAAAGGAGGACACGGATGCGTTGCCAGATCTTGAGCAGAGTTGTTTGGAGGCGGAGGAAAAAGAGAAAAAGGAGAAGAAGAATGGGATAGGGAAGTTTTGGGGATGGATGGGAGAGGGAGTCGCTCCTTCGTCAGAGTCGTGTTTGGAAAGGCGAAGTGCACAGGAAAACGCGGATTTTGGCGATATGTACGCGCAGGGAGGGCGAAGACGTCTTAGAAATTCATTGAAAGGTGGACGAAGACGAGTTAGAAATTCATTGAAAGGTGGACGAAGACGAGTTAGAAATTCATTGAAAGGTGGACGAAGGCGAGTTAGAAATGCGAGTTCTCGTAAAAGACGATAAATTAATATAATTCTATATTATAATGTCATTACAAAGTGTTAATGATAAAGCCTTTCAATTATTTTTTGAAACAAAGAAAAAAAAGATATTAAAATCAATAAATATTGATAATAAAATTATGGGAATTGATTTATTAAAAAAAGATGATTCGTCAGTTAACATTAAGGCTATTTATTTATGGAATAATATGGATGCTGTTTTACAGCAAACTTATATTGATAAAGTCAAAGATAATTTAGATACATCATATACATTAAGTCTTCTTTAATCATATTTTCCACTAAAACATCCTGTGCATAAATTTTTATAGTTTGGCATTATTTCTTTAAATTTATCCAAGTCTAAAAATAATAGACTGTCACAAT
>Ga0209634_1000440_pt1 | contig 32478 bp, 36 predicted proteins | sample LinPmetageLP40_FD_184043 | JGI IMG/M metagenome (GOLD analysis project Ga0209634, IMG submission 184043) | Marine viral communities from the Pacific Ocean - LP-40 (SPAdes) (version 2) | ecosystem: Environmental > Aquatic > Marine > Oceanic | place: Pacific Ocean | collected 2010-08-26 | reverse complement strand
AGTTGTCGTTAATCCATCTGTAACCGAATAATTTGTTACATCTGATATTGAATTATTACCATTGTATGCTGCATAGAATGTAGAATACTTAAATTCTTTCTTCAGAGTTTTCATAAACTTAGAAGGTGTTTTCTTAACTTTAACTTCTTCCTTTTTTGTTGTAGGAAGTGTTACAGTCGTTTGGCTGTACATAACCAATGGTAACATACATAATATTAATAATATGTTTCTCATTTTTTTAATCCTCTTTCACTATTTTCTTATTATAAATGTTTCCATCATAATTTACCTGAAGTATATAGATTCCAATTGGTAGATTTCTCATATCAACTTCTGCTCTTTTTTGGTTTTCACCACTTCTTAATTTTCTTCCAGATAAATCGAATAAATCAAATTTAACATTGTTTAGAGATGTTATTACATTAAGAACATCTTTTGTTGGATTAGGATAAACTGCTATCTTACTACCAGCCAATTCACTAATATCTAATGGATACCCATCATAACAATACTGATATAAATCCTGACAATCAGAATCCCATTCAGTATCACAACAATAATTATCTACATCAATTACCCATGCATAACAAGGATTGTTTAACCAATATGGTACACCTGGTCCACCAATACAACCTGCATCATATAAACAAGATGCTGAATCAGATACGTTAGCGGCTGGGTCATAGTTGTAAGCTGCTACATCTGTACAACCAACTACCGATTCGATACAACTTCCGTTATCTACGTTTGCTAATGAATCATAATTTACTGCCGTTGGGTCTGTACATCCATAAACAAAAGGAATACAAGGGTTTGTTAAATCCGTTTCTGATACCTGATTTACGTTAGCCGAAGGGTCATAGTTAAATGAATTCGGGTCCATACACCCATACACAAATGGAATACAACTACCATTATCTACGTTAGCATTCGGGTCATAATTAAATGATGTTGAATCTGTACAACCATACACAATTGGTATACAAGGATTTGTTAAATCTGTTTCAGATACCTGATTGGTATTTGCTAATGGGTCATAATTTAATGAGTTAACATCCATACATCCATAAATGAAAGGAACACAACTACCATTATCTACATTAGCATTCGGGTCATAATTGTATTGAGTTGAATCCATACACCCATATACTATTGGGATACAAGGATTAGATAAATCTGTTGCTGATGTTTGGTTTGTATTTGCTAATGGGTCATAATTTAATGAGTTAACATCCATACATCCGTAAACAAATGGTACACAACTTCCATCATCAGTATTTGCTAATGGGTCGAAGTTAAATTGAGTTGAATCCATACATCCGTAAATACGAGCAATACAACTACCATCATCGGTATTTGCTGTTGAATCGTAATTTAAAGATGTTGGGTCGGTACAACCATATATAAAAGGAATACAACTATTATCATCCGTATTTGCGTTAGGGTCGTAATTGTATTGTGTATCATCAGTACACCCATAAATAAATGGAATACAAGCTCCTGGTGTATTTGCGTTAGGGTCGTAATTGAATTGTGTTGAATCCATACAACCTACTATTTCAGGAATACAACTACCATCATCTACATTTGCATTTGGATTATAATTAAATGCTAAAGGATTCATACACCCTTCTACAATTGCAATACAACTTCCATCATCTGTGTTTACATCTACCAACGGGTCTCCAATTGGTTGAATGTAATTAAGTGAAGTTGAATCCATACATCCTAAAATTACAGGAATACATACATCACCAAAGAATGGTTGTGCGGTTGTTGATTGACACACTGGGAATTGTAATGGTCCTGCTCCCCAATATGGTACATCTACAATAGTATCACCAGTCGGACCTGTTAATGTGTATCCTACTTGATTGATTGTTTGTACTGATTGGGATGTTGTAAATAAGTAAAGTTTAATTGGTTCAAAAATATTTAACTGAACGTTGTTGAATGTAATTGAACTACCATCATTCGGGCCCATCTTATATTGTGGTGATAAATTATTACCTTGTTTAATACCTAACCAAGTTCCACTCCATCCGTTTGCAGCTCCATCATTAAGTGTTAATGTGTAATCTCCTACCATTATTTCTGATTGATTTGCTGTAGAATCATAGTTGAATGAGTTAGGGTCTGTACAACCTAATACTCTTGCTGGCCCACAACTTCCATCATCTATTGTTGCAGTTGGGTCATATGTTGTTGAGAATGGGTTCATACAACCGAATATATCCGTATTGTTATATGAACAAATATCCCCACTATTAAATTGGTCTGATTGGAAACTATATCCAAAGTTAGCTCCTACTGTATCTACTAAATCAAATAGTTCAACTCCATCACAATTAAATAGTTCAAGGTTTCCATCTACTGAACCACCTGATGTTGAACCACCATAACCATCTCCATAAGAATCTGATAATGTTATATCTACTAATACATTTGTATCTACACAAATAAATATTTCAATTGGAACACCAGCTGGTGCATTTGATTGGTTATAAGTTCCTTGTGGTGCGTAGAATATAGTTCCATTTGGGTCACCAACTACGATTTCGTTTTCTTGTGGCCAATTATCAGGAGTATATACTAATTTTAAATATGTTTGGTCTACTCCACATCCCGTCGGTCCACTAACTGCACAACTTCCATCATCAATAGTTGCCCAAGGGTTATATGAATTTGATGTAGGGTCTGTACAACCTAAAACATCTCCACAATCATAACAACTTTCCCAACAATATATTGGTAGTGTTATTGGTTGGCTTTGTACATCTAAAATTCTATTTGTAAATCCTGCACCATCTAATACAAAACAACTTGCGTATGGGTCATTCTGTACGTTTGTTGGTAATTCTTGCACTGTCCAATTATCCAACATAAACTTCCAAGGGGTTACTCCATTTAGAATTGGTATTGTAGTTTCCCAAATACCATCACCATCTGAATCCTGTAATGGATGTTGGTCTGTCCAACCATTAAAAGGTCCTGCTACATACGGAGTAGTGTATGTATTTGGATATTGGTTCATATTTAAACTAAAATCTACGTTATATAAACAACTACTGTCATCTATAGTAGCGTTAGGATTATAGTTTACTGAATTTGAATCCATACATCCAGCGATTGGTGGTGGACATGCTAATAGATTTACTGTTGTATCGTATTGTGTAAATGCGAAGTTTAAATCTAAATCTAAGATTGTTCCTTGACAATCATTTGTTAGAGTAATGTTTGATAATGTGTTTTGTCCATCAACCCATCCATCTCCGAATGAATCATATAGTGATATGTCTACATCACCTGAATCTGCGTAAATTAATGTTTGATAGAACTCGTAAGGTACTGCTGGTTGATGATTAACTAATGTATCTCCGGCTTGCGTAATCAGAGTGAATGATTCAGAAGGTCCGTAGAAGTCAAATTGAACTTCTAAGTTAAACCAACTGTTGTTTGATTGTGCAATTCCTAAGAATGGAATCATCAATAACAGAGTAATTAAATATTTTTTCATAGAAAATTTCCGTAATCGTTATTGTGTTAAACTTTTTCCTATATAAATAGTAAAAAATAAATTAAAAAATAGAAATATATCCTATAAACTCACTAACATATCCAATAATTCTTGTTGAGGAAACATATCAAACTTATCTTTTCTAGTATTAGTATGTGTCCACATACCTTTTACTTTACCATAATAGGCCCTTTCGTTGAATTCGAATCCATCCGCTCCTTTTGATTTAATTTCCTCAACTAAACCTTTTCTTACATCAATTCCATCTCTATCTGCTATATAAAGTATCCATAAACGTAATGCTTCAATTTGTTTATCTGAATATCTGTGCCATTCTTTGAATCCTCTGAATGGTTTATCTAATGTTACGATTTGTGATTCAACTGCCGTAGTACCAGCGTATGTTTTACCATTTTTAAGATATCCAAAGTTATTTACTTCGATACCAACGGAATGTGTATGCATATGTTGAGAACCATTCTTACCTAAGTGCCATCCATAATGACCTTCTGGAAATGCTTGAACCATAACACCATCGTAAGTTTCATCATTACCTTTGATTGATTGACCACCTAATACGAATTCGGTTGCTACTGCACCTCTACTATCTCTACCCCAATGGTCTACAGTTCTGTAAGGATTCTGCCATCCTGCTGTATGATGTAAAAAACAATATTCTTTTTTGGTAATACCACTTTTATACTCACCGACTGGTAAAAAGTGTCTGTTGATTATTAATCCGTTTTCTGTTGTATAAGTTTTTTCTGAATCATCGGTTGTTGCTAAACCCATACAATCCCAAGTTCCTACACCTACTAATCCATCTACGGTTAATCCATTTAACTTTTGAAATTCTTTTACTGCGAATTCTGTACCTTTACCAAAGATACCATCTGCTCCTATTCCTAAAAATTCTTGTAATAATTTTACTTCTGTTCCGTTAGAACCTACTTTTAGTAACATTTTGTTCTCCTATTTTATAATAAATACTATGAAGTATAAGAAACATACTCAGATGGTACTATCCATTCAGTACCAAATGGGTCAGTTATTGTAATTTCTTGCCTTTTTTTGTTTTCCGATATGACTATCACCCTCTCTCCAACCGGCAGGCATCCTCTGTGATTGTTGAAGGTTTTCTTCATAGTTGTTCTTATTTCTTTCATTCTTTTTGATTTTTTGTTTACCACCGTAAAGTTCATCGTACTCATCATAATCATCTACGAAATCACTTAATCTAATCTTGCTCATTTTTGTCCTAAATTTAACGGATAATGTTTAATTTTTCTACTACATCTAAAAATTCAGATGGAGTATAGTTTTTATTTTTTTCATCTTTGATTTTTATTTCTTCAATTGTATCAGGATATTTGTTAACCAATCTTTCTAAAATCTCATAACCTTGTTCGGCCCAAAAGTTTTTAAATGAGGATTCACCCAATACATTTGTTGAATATTGAACACCTTGTTCGGTGTCATCTGGAAGTAGTATATAATACATCATAGTGTTTATAACTATACTACTTTCTATAAATTAATGAATGTTCATATGTTTTTACTCTGTTAACCTTTACTTTGAATATATCTAATTCAAACTCACCAACCTCAATTTCAGAGGACTCAAGTATAGTAGATAGTTCGGTTATTAACTTAAAAGAATATTCTGTTAATTTATTTGCATCAAATGTAATTTGTACGTCATTTTGTACATCCTGATTGATTCTTTTTGTTAAATTAAACTCTGTATCTTTCTGTTCTTTATTAATATATTTATCAATATCTAATTGTGGAATATCCATATTAATATTATCACACCAAGGTTCTAAAGTTTCTAATAATTTTATATTACCATTATCCACTATAAATTGATTATTGTATTTTGGTGGTATAATTGGTTTCATTAAGTTATCATGTTTACAGAAATGCCCCCACTTTCTTAGAAAGTTACGAGTTGAACGAACATTCTGAGTTAACCACTCATCTGTTTCTCTGTTCTTCATAAACACTTCACCATTTGGATTTCTTTCTGCACCATCTGCAAATCTACTACCTCTACAAGTCATATGATATACACAACCACCCCAAGTTTGAATAAGCTTATATCCATTTAGTTGGAATCTATTAAAGATATCAGTATCTTCTTTTGATTGTGGTGCGAATAATGGGTCGTGTCCATTGATTGATGTAAAATCTTCTTTAAACATAAACCAGGGAGCAAAGATTCCTTCAGTTTGTTTGGTTGCTTGATTCATTTGAACCTTTTTGAACCACTCTAACATCTCTTCTTCTTTAAACTCTTCAGGTTCGATTCCAAAATCCATCAACATTTTCTCAGGCCCATCTGGATGTAATGGTGGTTCGATTCGTGTCAATGATACCACACTTAGAGGTTCAATGTGTTTTACTACAAAATCTAATGCTTTTGGCATTAAATACATATCTGCGTGATATATTCCTATAATCGGAGTATCAGCTATCTCTACCAATTCATCGTATAGAATCGTATGTCCTAATCTTGTTGGCCCATCATTTCTTATTGCTTTGAAGTTTGGGTCTTTTACCATCATATCTTCACACCATTCCCAAGTTCCATCGTTACTGAAATCATCAGCAACACATATTGTTGGTTCGGGCCCACCATTCTTTCTGATTGAATCGTAAGACCACTTTAGGTATTTTAAATTGTTTCTACTCGGTTGAATGAAACTTATATCTTTTTTACTTATCATAACTTTAAATCTTTTCTTATATCTTTTTCTACTACTTTTAAATACTTTTTTCTCTTTTCATCCGTAACAAATGGTACAGACCAGAATTGTTTTGTTTTTCTCCATCTACTTAGACTCCATCCAAATACAAATGTATATACTCCCATTACCAATCTTAACTTAACTGAATTAAGATATAAAGTAATAACAGGTAACATTGGAGCACCATGTGTTATATAGGTTCTAACTTTCTTATCACTTAGAAATGGTTTTGGATAAGAATACTTACCCACTAAAGGTATAAACTTATATGCGAATCCTGGTGTAAATACTTCATCAAAGAATGTTTCCATTTTAGGCACCAATCTAAACCACCATACAGGTGATACAAAGTAAATGTGAGTTGACCAATCAACTAACATCTTATATTCTTCAATTAATACTTCTCTATTTCTATGTAACTTATCCTCATACACATCGATAACCTCAAAGGTTTCATTATTATCTTCAAGTTCTTTTGTAATGGTTTTGAATATTCCATTATAACAAAATGATTTTTTATCAGGATGTCCTATTACTACTAAATGCTTAAACTTCTTCTTACCCAATTTCAAATCTTTCTTTAAATATCTTCTCACTATAGTGTTCTTTATATCTTTGTTGTGTTAATATACAATTTTCTTTGTAGAAATCCAAGTCATTCCACAAATGTTTTACTAATTCTCTTGCATGAGTTAAATCACCATTCTCTACTGATAGGTTTGGGTGAAGGATTCTTTGAGTATCTAATTCTTCGTAACCAACACAAGGTATTCCTAAATAAGAACAGTTGAGTGCAAATGTACCAGCCGCGTGAGTTCTCATCATATGAATACCCATCTTCCGTTTGTTTAACTCTCTAATCCAATCACTCCATTGTAAGTATGGTAATTGTGTTATACCTAACTGTTGTTCATTTGGTAGAGCTCTTCCCATCTTTGGTTGATAGATTTCATCTGTAACTGAATTAGCTAACATATATGAATCAAACCCACCATACCAACTAACCATATTACCACCAATCATAATACCACTTCTATCTTCTGTTGGTAACTCACCAATTGCATCTTCAATCATTAGAGATGGTAATACTCTTACATCTTTATGATTCGTTAATCCTTTGTAGTACTTTCTATCCTGCTCATTATGAGTAAAGATTATATCAGATTCTACTAAGTTGTTATAGTAATTTATTTGGTTTTCTAAATCATAATCTTGATACAACCAAAACGGGCCTTCTTGCATTATAGCAACCTTATCACACATAGTTTTTAGATGTTCAATGTTTACCGAACTTGGATTATTCTTAGGAGTAATTGCTATACCCAAATCAAACTTTTCCATATGTGGATTCAAACTGTCACTTAAATGATGATGAGTTGCATCCAACGCAACCATCCATGCGAATTCAGTTCTCATATTCTTATGTTCTCTATCAATCTTGCCTCTAAATTGCATTTCTGTAAATACTGCTATTTTCATTTGATGTATAAATTTTTAATTTTAAATTGTTCTACTTGATTCATACCCTTTTTACAACATTGATAATTGTTATGAAATGAATCTAAAATATCTGTATTAAAATATGTATGATGTAATTGAGATACAAAACTTATTAAACCCAATTTCTTTTTACCGTAAGTATTTTCTATATCTACCATAAACGATGGATTCCAATCATCTAATGTAGATGGTGATTTATATTCAATTAAAGAAGGTGGTCCTAGTTCTTTTCTATTTGGCCATATTCCTCTTGTTAATGCAGTACCCAACCTATTAATTAATTGATGTTCAAAATGACTATCAATATCAGATGTTATGAAGATACAATCATATGAAGTATTTTTTAAGAATTTTGTTTCTATCCAATTTACCCACTCTTCTTCTTTACGTTCTCTTAAAAACTTATTATTAGAAAAATATAGGTTCACATTAGAAGTTGAACCTTCCCAAAAGTTATGTACCTCATCCAATCTATCCACACCAGTCGTATCATCACAATCACCGCCATTTGATAAACATAAGATATCAAAAATAGTATCTGTAGATTTCATTATAGTACCCGACATACTATATTCTACATCATCAGGATGTGGTGATAAACATAATACTCTTTTAAAGTTTAATAACTTCATATTTCTTTAAAGTATTGATTTACCCAATAGATTACATAATCGATATCTTCTTCTGTCATCGCTGGATGAACAGGTAGTGATATCAATCTTTCCCATTCTTTTTCGGCGTTTGGCCATTCTCTATTTTTGTGAGTTAGATGTTTCTTAATTATTTCATATTTGTGTAGAGGTTTGAAGTGTACAGATGTATGTACCTTCTTACTTGCAAGATAATCAATCAACTCACCTCTATGTTCGGAAGGTACTTTTGCACAATAGTATTGAACTGTTTCAGTATGTGGAGGTCTTTCAACGTGTTCACATAACTCTTCGTTATATCTTTTTTGAACGTGCCTTCTCCAATCTAATATTTGTGGTAACTTTTTAAGTTGTTCCAAACAAATTGCTGCATTTATATCAATCATATAACATTTGTATCCAATCTTATCTACTTCGTAATCCCAAGTGTAACCTGGTTTACCAGTAACAGTATCTTCTTTTGCTACCCTATCGTATGTAGATGACACCCCGAACCAAGTCATCTCTTTTAGTTTGTTGTATAGTTCTTTATCATCCAATGTAATCATACCACCATCTCCACAAGGCATTGTTTTAACTGCTTGAAACGACCAGATTGCAATATCACCTTTAAGTCCTGCTCCTTCAGTATAACAACTATGAGCACAATCTTCAATTATCAATCCATCATAGAATTCTCTAATTTCATCAATAGGTGCTGGTACACCTGCCTGATTTACAGCGATGATTGCTTTTGTGTTTGGAGTTATACTTCTTCGTACATCCTCAACATCCATATTCATTGTATGTGGGTCTACATCAACTACATTTGTAGTTATATTAGGTTGCCATAACGGAATCATTGCCGTTGCCATAAATGATATTGTAGGATTAATTACATCACCATCTTTGATATCTAAAGCTTTCATAACCAAATCTTGTCCATGTGAGTTGGATGTAACTGCGATTGCATATTTTGCTCCAACTAAATCCGCAAACTTCTTTTCGAATTCTGCAACTTTAGGGCCTTTACCCCACCAACCACTTTCTATAACTTTAGTTAATGCTTCTATTTCTTCCTTACCCCCATGTGGTCTTAGTACAGGTAACATAGTTTCTCTTATTTTCATACTTGCTTTGATTTTAATTTATTAATAAATCCATCTACATCTGAACCTATTTCTTTTATTACTAATTTGTTTAACTCTTCATTTCTTTTAATTATATCATCCAATGGAACTCCCTCTAACTTAGCTCTACGTCTATCTTCTCTTGTTCTCATTATTCTAGAACCTGCCCAATTATGATATATTAAATCACCATAGATACCAAAGTAAAGTGAATGGAGATTAGTAACATTTGTTCTTTCTATAACTCCCCACTTACCAATAGTTTTCCGTAACCACCTATCAACACCACCCCACCAATTACTTGCTCCATCAACTTGAATAGTACACATAGCTTCCATTAATCCACTATTTTTCTCTAAATATTCACCTTTGAATGCATAAAATACAGGATGTGCGGTATCGTGTTCTAAATTATTCTCATGTCTTGGTTCTTTTAAAGCTATAAACTTTTCTCTATCAACTCTATCTAAAAACGCTTCATCAATATCATTTATAAAGAATGCATCTGAATCTATTTTTATTACTATATCATCAGGTTGTAATTCTTTTTGTATTATAGGTAAAGCCAATTTATGTGAATCTACATTATGAAACTTACTTCGTGAGTCTGAAAATAAAACATTAAAATCATTAGTATAATCCCCATATCCTTCAGGCATATTTGCATGAACCATATATGTTTTATAAGGAACTTTTAAATGTTTCTTTAATTGTTTTAATTGTATATCAATCCAAAATGGATTTCCATAATGTGTTGATGTTATATGTACTGTTCTATTCATATAATTGTTTGTATGTTCGTTCCATCCAATACGATACGTGTCTATCGTTTTGTGGAATTGCGTTAAAATGATATACCCAACCTGCTTTGGTAAAGTGTAATTCATCACTAAACCAAGAGTGATTAGGTATGTGTAATAGGTTCTTTCTAAATAAATCTTGTAGATTATATCCTTCAGATAATTTAGTTACTTCTATATTATTTTTCTGTAACATAAAGTTTACCATAGTTTGACCTGTACTTGCCTTTATAGTATCTCTGTAATGTTTTATCTCTTCACCTCTATTAAGGTACAGTTCTTTAATCTCTTCAAAGAATGGTTTGTGTTTTTTATTTACAATCACAAATCCAGTATTGAAGTAATCGTATGGTTTTACCAATGGTTCAGTTGGAAACATTGCAGAACCCCATCCTCTTACACTTCGAGTTACCCACTCATAACAACCATTGTTTACAACAGCAGAATAGTTATGATTAGTTTCTTCAAAGAAGTTAGGACAATCAGGATGAACTATTGTATCTGCATCTACAATCAAAATCTGGTCGTAATCAATCTCATTATGTTCTATAATATCAAATACCCACTCTCTCTGCATTATGATTGGAAATGTATCTGAATCCATAATCGGTTCAGTCCATTCCAATAACAACACATCATTCTTATCACACCATTTCTGCCAACTCTTTACTGAGTAGTGGTATGGTGTACTTCTTCCGTTACCTAAATCAACGTTTGGTATAAATACTACATTTTTCATATGAATCCTTTTATACTTTCTATTAATGTTGATGGTTTTAATGTTGCGTTATGTTTTTTCATATCATCTAAGTTATTCAAATCATAAACACTTTCTAAATCAATCAAACTGATTTGATTAAAGTAACTATCTCTTATAATGTTAATTGGAACAAAATCATAAAATACTTTATTTCGTTTTTGAGAGTTTCTTAACATCGTTCTCCAAAAATGAGATGGTATTGATTCAAACGCAGATTCATTATCTGATAACATCGTTCCACCTAATGTGATGTATCCAATTATATTTTTATCATCATCTTCCAACAAATGAGTCATCGAAGATGCTAATCCGTTTAAGAACCCACTACTCAACGCATCTCTAAAGTTCTGTAATCTACAATACTCAGGATGAAATACTTTTACATAGTAACCTTCACCTGCGTAAACTGCTCTTCCTTGATTAACACCATCTGCAATTCTATTGTACTTATCCTTTACTAATGTGAGAGATTCCAAATCTAACTCTTTTACGTTTATACGAGGTCTAAATTCTGGTAATCCCCATTTGTATGTTATCTTATCAAATGGAAATCCTAAATTAGAATTTCTATCAAAGAATCGTTTAATACCTTCAAAATCTTTCTTATCTCTATCCGAACTCATATTCTTTCTTGCGAAGTAGAAACGAGGTTCTAAAAACTTATACCCATCAATAGTGATACAGAAGTTTTCTAAAATATCATCATCGCCATTTGCACCAAAGTAATCAAACTTTGTTAAGTTTTCTGCAAACACATCAATACCTTGTGGGAATGATATGTTTTGGTTTCTTAATTTAGATGAAATGATTATATCTAAATCATCATTATCTCTAATCCCCATAACGGATAAAATTGAACTTTGACATAAACAATAATCATCTCTATCAATCCCCATCTCATCTAACTTAGATAAATGTTTAAGTTTGGATGTTGGTTTTTCTGTTCTGATTTTATTATCATTAATCCAAGGTTTATCAAATATTTTCTCTGTTTCCATATAAAATGGAATGTAATCCTCACCTCTGATTAACCTACCAATCATTGCATATGCTCTATGGTAACTATGTTTTATGAACCCATTATCAAATTCTACAGGATTATTTTGTAAGTAATCATCTATTTCTCCATCACTCATAGGAAGTAACGAACTGTAATATTCTTCACTCATTTCATTCCAACCCAAATCATGATGATTTGCAACATTGTGTTTAAATCCTGCAATCATACAATTCCAATATTGCCAGTTCTCAGGTATCAACTGAGGTGGTGTATTGGATTTCCAATACTTAACAATATCCTTTACATATTTTAATTTACCATTTAGATTCAGTATTTGTTTACTGATTCCACCATTGGCAACTTCCATATTTAAGAAATAATCTAAACTAATCGGTGAATACATAACTATACTTTTTTACTAATATACAAAAACTTTTTGAATTATCCAAATTAAACTTCCTCAAAATAAGTATCATCTACTTTTACTTCACTTAAAATATCATTCATCCAAAAACAAGCTATCAACGGAGTTGTACCTATGTTTTTTAAATTATGAGTGTAATATACAGGTGTGTCAAATACAACCCCATCTTCACCATTAATACTATAAACTTTAACATCATCTGTACCAACTTTCCTCATACTTACTAATGCTCTACCTTCTAAGATACAAAATCTTTCAATACGTTTTGTATGAAAGTGATTACCCCTAACGTGTTTTATATCAGGTTTTGTAGTTGAATAAAATATCTGTCCTTTTATTTTTGATACTACTAACTCTGATAGTTTACCTCTATTATCTTCGTTTAATTTTATAGGGAACAATCTACAATCATTATCGATATAAGACCTGAATGTATTAAATAGATTTAAATCAAAATCACAATCAATGTATGGTATTTTGTTTTGTGTTAAATACTCATCTTTCCAACGATTAAGTTTATGGTAAATTGATTCTACTGTAGTTGTATCAGTATATTTAATCTCATCTCTTTTTCCATTTATCACTTCTAATAATTGGATACATAAATCTTCAACATATAATAAGTTTACACTATCTGTACTATATGTTACATCTTTGCCTTTTAGTATTTTATCACAAAAGGTTGCTATAAATGAGTTATAGTTTGGTTTACAGAATGGGCCAAAAATGTTTGGTAATTTTACTGATTTAAAATCATTACATCTTTCTTTAAACATTGTAATATTATCTCGTCTCCATTTACCATATACATTATCTTCATCTTCATGAATTGATGAGGTATATATAATTTTTGGTTTATGATTTACATCATCTAATTTATCCAATAAACTTCTGGCAGATTCTCTATTATCACTATAGAGTTGAGTTTTATCACCTCTGTTACGTTCTCTCATATGAACTATAACATCACATTGAATTAACTCATGCCCATTAGGTTCTTTTGATAATCTAATTACATCAACATCTGATTTATAATTTAAATAAGCCCATAGGTGATAACCCACAAACCCAATTCCATTTATTCCTACTACCATACTTTATTTCTTTTTAAAAATTCCTCTGTATCTTTTGTTAAATGTAATCCTGAGTTAAATGGTTTATGTTCATAACTTTCATTTGTTCTCTCATATCCAATTAGATAATAATCATCAAATTCTTCAGTTCTTTGAAACTCAATCTCACTAATCATATCTTCATGTAACTTTTCACCATCTTTAATCGGTACTTTATGAAACTCAATATCTTCTTTACCAAGTGATTTTGCGATTGCCTTAGCTAAATCAATTATCTTTAATGATTCTATTTTAGGAATAGCAATCTTACCATGTGAATCTTTATGGAAATACGCCCATTCAATCAAATCAATCGCTTGGTCTAATGTTAGTAAGAATCTAGTCATACCAAAATCTGTAATTGGTAACGATGTAACTCCATCTTTAATCTTCTTTTGAAATACAGGTATAATTGAACCTGTTGAGTTTAATACATTACCATATCTTGCCATCACAACCTTAATATCAGATTGTTGTTTTGCAAAGTTAACATATAGTTGTTCAGCTATCGCCTTTGACATCCCATATACATTTACAGGTTTACAAGCTTTATCAGTTGATATGAAAACCAATGTTTTGATTTTATGATTACATTCTTGTATTGCATCGATTAAGTTCTGATGTCCTATGATATTAGTTTGTACGGATTCGTAACTATTATCTTGACAAACCCACACCGTTTTAACTGCAGCTGTATTGATAACAACAGTTGGTTCAAACTCATATAAATTTCTTACCAATGATGGTTTATCTTTAACATCACCCAAACGATATGTAACATTCGGATACTTAACTCTCATTGCTTCTTGTTTATGTTCACTACGAGATAGTACCATAATTTCGTTATCATTGTAGTATCTATCGGTTAGTGTAGTTCCTAATGCACCTGTCCCACCTATTACTAATATTCTTTCGTTTTTCATATTTCTTCTATTCGTTTTGTTTTATCACAAATCAACAAATCATACGCTGGTTTTTCGCCAACACTTAAATAATGGTACTTACATCCCCAATTATCTAATTGTGATTTTGTTAATTCATAATAATCTATACCACTATACGAACCTCTTGCAGTCCAATATGTGATTTCGTTTCCATCATCATATAATTTGTTAATCTTTTCAATATGGTGCATTAGTGGAGTTGGTTCTTTATAACCTAATCTATCACCGAAGTGTACACATATTGTTTCATCTATATCTACAAATATTCTCATACTACTATTTCATTAAAGTATCTTACTACTGTTATCTCTTTTGGTTTATTTATGTAATTTGTTTTATTAAGTATTAACTCCATAAAGTTAACACCTGCCAATGTACTAAAATAAGTACCACCACCAAATCTTGGGTTTACCTCTATAAATTTGGGATATCCCGCTGAAGATTCTTTTAATTGAACACAAACAGGCCCTTTAATCTTTAGGTGTTTACATAATTCACCACATATTCTTTCTATATATTCATTTCGTATAACCTTACCTTTTACAGATATACCCGCCTTTACTTGTAATCGTTCTCTAACTACGGATACCAATGGTCTAGAATCCATATCACATAGCACATCTACGGTATATTCTTTACCTGGTAGGTATGATTGAAATATATAATCGAAGTATTTTCTTTTATTTTGTGGTACATCATAATATGAGTTGAAAACCTCAATACCTCTACTACCACTTCCCCTCATTGGTTTTGCTATAATTTTATGTTTCTCATCAAAATCAAAATCAAAATCATTTACATTTGTTGTTGTAAATGGTAATGGAAATAAATCTTTACATTCTTCATAGAATCTATCTTTATTTTGACAGATTTCTATAGTTTTTAAATCAGACATATATACTTTGATACCTAACGCTTCCAACCGTTCTTTGTGACCTGAAAAATGTATAATATCCATATCACCTGTTGGTAATATTAAATCTATCTTTTCTTTTTCAATTATTCCAGCAACCACTTCCCAATAATCTTTGTTATCTGATAACGGTACTACATAATTTGAATCCGATAAGAATCCACCAGCTGAAAGTGGGTCTGAATCAATAGTAATTATCCTACCTTTAAAATTAATATCTCTTAGAGATTTTATAACACCAATCGCCGCTGGCCCACCTGCACAACTTAAAAGTATATTTTTCATTTGTTCATATAGTTTATTCGTTCTACAAAATTACCACTTTTAAATGGGTCTTTTCTTGGTTTACCATCTAAATGTTTACCATGCAAAGGCCCGTAATTCTTATTACCTAAAACGTATGTATCTGAATATTTAGAACACCATAGAGTAGTTCCACTTTCGTTACCAACGTTTACTCTAGCATTATATCTAAGATACATTTGTTGTCTTAAACTTAATCTTTTTGGTTTTATATTGATTACATTCTTTATAAAACTTAGATTTGTTTCTTCTATTGGATTCTCACCATAGTACATCCAAGTCATATCACCGTATTCTTTAATCTTATCCACTAATAATTGTGTATCTGCAGTGTTACCATATGTGGATGATACACCAACGTACCCATATTCAGATAATTCATTTATAAATAACTTACCGTAATGTTGTTCTTCTTCTGAAAAGTATATATCAGGTGTAGTATCCAATAACTCACTATCTTTGAACTGCCAGAATCTCAACATCTGAGTAACTAGTGGTATCTCCGAATTCTTAACATCATAGATTCTATAATGGTCGTGAAATATTTCATCGGTAGATTCATCAATAAATTTATCCACATAGGGATTATTTTGAAATACATCGTAAGATACATTTGATGAATCATATACACCATATCCCCAAGTTTTCATCATATCACCAAATATTGATTTTAACATTTTAGAAGATGGTACATACACTTTACAGTTTGGATACTTTTCTTTTAGTAATCTTGGTAATGCTGATATGATACACCAATCACCAATACCATGACAAGTTCTCATAACAATAAACTCACCATCTTCTAAATAATCATCAGGTATATACATTGCGTTTGTTTTATCAAACCCAACTCTTTTTACATCACCTGCAAAAGATAATTTATTATTATGTATTCTATAAAATACCATATTATTGTTTCATTATATATTGATTTAACTCATTAGAAGTATCAACAGCTGTGGATATTTTACCTGAGAATACTGAATATTTACCTATTGATTCTTTCTTTACAATCGAAGGTCTAGCATCATCAAAATCTCTATTAGGTAAAACAGTTCTTACGGTGAACATTGAACCAATGTGTTCTACCTCATCAATTCCAAAGAAATGTTTTAGTGATTCTTTGAACAATGGAAATTTTGTTACAGATGGATTCTTAATAACACCTTTGTTTAAAAGTTTATTAAGTTCTCCACTAATTGCAGGATACCTACCAACATTTGTGGAATGTATTGCGTGTACAACATTTCCAATAACGTGATAATCCGTATCTGAATATGGGTCTATACAAGTGAATGGCCCATCCAAAACAACAATTCCTTTGTTTTTATATTTTGATGGTAATTTTACTACTGGTTTCTCACATACTTCAAATTGATATATATCATTACCATTAAACACTTCATTTAAATTTGAATATGTACAATTTACAACATAATCATAATTCCAATCATTGTTGTATGGAGTTCCTAATCTTAAATCTACATCAGAGTTATCTAAATATCTTTTACACGAATCATATAATTTACTAGGGTCAAACAAATGCTCAAAAACCTCATATAACTCTGCAACATTTGATGTAACTAAATCATTCTCAACTACTCTATAATGTAAATCACACTTATCCATAAAATTTATATACTCATCAGGTGATACCTTAGAACCCATTGAAGATATTGCGTAAAACTGTTGTCTCTTTCTATCTTTCATCTCACATTCATTAAATACATCTGTAAATGTGTTTGTTCCTTCCTTTGATGTTAATGCAGTTTCTATACTACGTGGATAATGATATCCCCTATGTAATCTGTACTGATTGATTGAACTTGCGTTCTGAAGTATATCATCATTCTTTTCAAATAAGGTTACATCTAAATTTTCACTTAGTTTAAGTGCTGATGTTATTCCAAATATACCTGCACCTACCACTGCAACTTTGGGTTTTAGTATTTTTAATCTATCTAATGTTTTATGAGTTTCTAATGTTAATTTATGATTCTCATCAAAATCTGCAGAACCACCAAATACATTATAAAACATAGTTTCTAATGGATTTAGATTTGTTTTAAAATCATATGTAACTCCACCCCACTCACACACTACAGTAAGAGTTTTTGATTTCTTATGATTAGTTCTATCATAGTTAAAGTGTACATTTCCGATGTTAAATGATTTTTGGTTTACTCTATTGTATTTAAAGTTAATCGTATCATCTAAATTAAAACCTAATGATATAGCGATATAGATATCATGATATGTTAATGCATTATATATGGTATCGTTGAATGAACCATATTTTTTCCAATCAAAATGTAATCCATTACCGTAATCTAAATTATCCTCACTTAATTGTTTAAAAGTTTCAGTATATTTAAAAACATCATCTATGTAAATCTTTACATTGTGTTTATTAGCTAATTCAATTAGTTGTTTAGAATGCTCGTAAGATAATGTCATTGGTTTTTCTACAAATACATTAACACCCTCTAATATGAATTGTTTACATAACTCATAATGAGAATTTGTAGATGTTGCGATAACAACCCAGTCGATATCATATGTAATATCCATATCTCTGGCAGTAAAAAATACAACATTGAACTTATCTTTTAAAGTTTTGTATATTTTTTTACCAAAGTAACCCTTACCAATAATTCCTACGTTTATCATAATGTATTGTAGTATTGGTTTTGTTTTTCTTGTCTTTTGATTTCTTTAGGATGATACAATGATAAATCCTCTTCAGTTGGTAGATGTGATATTCTTTTAAATCCATGTAGTATTTCATGTACTTTTTTCTCCCATCTAATATTATCTGATTTTCTATATAATCTATATTGATAATCAGGCCAATTAACCCAACCTTTATCATCTACGTTCCATCCCCATTTTTGGATATGCTCATCAGTCAATCCCTCAACTGTATTTACTCTTGGAACTAAGATAACATCTACATCATTACCTAATAGGATTTCATGTAAATTATCTATAAGTATCTCATTTGGAATCTCATCTGCATCGATTTGGAATATCCAATCACCATTACACAAATCTGTAAGTTTGTTTTTCCAATTAGCGAAGTGTCCATCGAACTCTCCTTTATGCCAACTGAATTCACCATTGATTGATTTTGCTCTTAGGAATTGTTCTATTGATTTAGAACCATTTTTTGAATCGTATAGAACTACGATTTCATCTTCATGTCTTTTATGTTCTAAAAGAAATGGTATGAGTTTTTGTATTTCTACAAACTCATTACATACTGTTATAGCGTAACTTATTTTCATATTATTATATTATATAACTAATATACGAAAATTTAATGGATTTACCAAATATTATCGTATATTTTTTGTGTTGTGGCCACTATCATAGCTAACTTATTGGTAATCAATTAGTTACATCATTTTTGTCCTTACGTTCTCTAGCTTCTTCTTCTAACTTCTTTCTACGAGCATCTCTAGTATCAATCTTATCTCGTTTACCCCAATTGTAATTAACGACCTGAACTGATTTAATATCTAATAGATTAAATGTTCTATAACCCTTTTTTAATAGTTTTTCGGTTTTGATTTCTGATGTGTAGAATACCTTAGATGCTTCATTGATTTGAATCTTAGTTAAATCTAATTTTTTTACTTTAGATGATGTGGATATAACCTCATCATAAACTTCAGATATTTCTTTTAATTTATCAGGTATGATTGCATCTAAAGATAATCCATGTAGTTTACCTTCGGTTGTATTAGGCCACTTTGGTTGAAGTACAAAAACTAGATACAGTTTGACCATATTATCCGATTTCCTATACTTTATCTTAACCACCTGGCCCCTCTCCATCTTAGATTTAGTAATTGGAGTAGGGTCTGATGTTTTTCTTAAATGGGTGTTATAATATCCTGCCACTATTTAACCTTTTTTAATTTGGGTAATTTAATTGATGGTGTTTCAACTGGTTTGTTTACTTTTTTTAGTTTAGGTAATTTTAAACCAACTGTTTGGGGTTTACTATCTACATCTTTTAAATAAGTATCTAACAATTCTGTCATTTTATCAAATGTGAATCTTTCTTTTGTGTACTGTCTATGTTTTCTTGATTTCTCTAAGTACTTTTTATAGTTCTTATGAATATCTTTCATAGTACCACCTGCTGAACTATAATCTATAGTGAACCATTGAGCATCTTTTAATAAGAACTTATCGGCTGCAGATTTATGTACATTTTCTAATTTACCCGATATACACGATACCATTTCAGGATTTAAGAAATCCATATGTCCACTCCATGCGGATACAACCATTGGTTTACCACTAATTGTTGCTTCTAATAAAGGTCTACCAAATCCCTCACCTCTCGTAAATGAAACGTGAGCTTTTACTTTTGGGTGATTGTATAATGAGTTTACTTCTTTATCAGTTAAATCTGAATGTAGTAGATATACACTAGGTAATCTACCACCACCTAATTGTTTCTTTAGATTAACAATTATTTTTCTTATTCTATCTCTATCAGGTAACGATGTTCCACCACTACTTGTTTTCAGAATTAACGCTGGTTGGTGTTTCTTATCTTTAAAAGCTTGTAAGAACGTCCAAATTAATCCACTAATGTTTTTTCTATCTTGTTGAAAATCTCCTTTTAACCAATGGCCAACAAATAAGAAACAGAACTCTTCACTAATCTTAGATAATGTATCGTTAATTCTAGATTCTATTGGAGCTTTATTATCATATATTTTTGTATCATATCCTTCAAATAAAACTTCAATCGGTTTTTCAACTTTTAAACTCCCTACTATTTTTTTAGTTTTTTCATCTTTTTTATCGAATACTGTGTTTTCAATTACCTCTTTAGTAAAATTAGAAGATACTAAAACTTTATCCATACGATTAATCCCCTCTAAACATTCATGAGGCATTACAGTTGTTTCAACTCCTGCAGTAACTCCTATGTTATAATCACCTACAGGTTGAAATTCATTCGGAACTGTAATCTGAATCCAAACATTTGGTTTTGGTGGATTCTTCTGTTGAGGTATATAAATTCTACTTAATAAATCATCATCTTTAACTTCTTTAAGAGCATCCATTGGCGTATTACCCCACCTCTGAGATAATATCTTTACATCCCAATCGGGTTTTGATTGAATTAACGCTCTTACGAAATCTCTACTTCTTGAACCATACCCACTTCTTGTGGATATAGGACAACTAACTATACATAACTTTTTTATATTTTCCATAATACTAATTCTTTTCTTGGTTTCCAATTTTTAAATGTCGTTTCAATTGCTTCAATATATCTTTCTCCCATATTCTTAGCACTCATACCAGCTTCTTTTGATTTCATCCACGTTGAACCTTCTAATCCACATTCTATTCTACGTTCCAATGGTGTATCATACCACTGTCTAAGTGCTTTTGCAACATCTTCATATGAACATCTGTCATCAAAAATGTATGGAGTTGGTGGTGAACCTTGTAGTGAACGATTAGATGGCCATACAGGATTTACCCAACTACCCCAACTTAAATTTTGTGGTAATTTCTTTTTATCATGTAATGAACCTAACTCAACATATTGGTCGGCTGTGATGTACTTACCATCAATAGTAAAATTACATTGGTCTTGTAAACCACCTGTAACATTAACAATCATAGGAACACCTGCATTTACTGATTCACAACTTGATAATCCAAATCCTTCGTTTGATGCTATATTAACATTTACATCTGAAAGATTGTATAAAATGTTTAAATCTTCTGTGGAGAATGCTGTGTTTGTAAATTGAACATCATAATCAGGACAAACATTTTCTATTACATCTATAAGATTTGTTCCGTTATCATCTACAGGTTGTGTATGTAATAACAATAAACAATTCTTAGCTTCTTCTTTTGGTAAATTATCACAAAATTCTTTGTAAGATAAAATAACATCTCCAGGTACTTTTCTTCTAATATTACGGTTATTCCATAATACTATAAAATTTTTATTTTTAGGAATATTTAACTTATCTCTCATTAGAGATATTTTTTCGTAATCCTCATCAAGTCCACTTACCAACGGTCTAAATTTTTCAGATACACCATGTGGTATATATTTCATCTGCCAATCATCATAGTGTTCACCATACTTTTCCATCACCCTACGATTAATACCATAAGTTTGTTTTGAGATACTCATAAGTAAATCACAACTTCCATAGAAAGGAGCGTTCCACATCGGGTCTGGTAAATCATCCCATATGTTTAGATACATAATTGGAACGTGTTTACGGATTTCATCTTCCATATCGTATAACCATCCCCAAAACCGCGGGTCTGTAAAGTGTATAATTGCATCAACATCTTCGTTAATTAGAATCTGTCTAACTAATTCAGGATTACCATAACCACTTGATGGTATGATTCTAACGGATACGTCATCAATCCCTAATTCTTTTTTTACATCATCAGATACATCGAAAAACTTACCCTCATCAGGATGTTTCACCGCTGCTCCAACTTGTAACCAATTGTATTTATGTGCTGTATGGAGAACCATCTCCTTAGACATAGTAGCGATACCACTATGTAATCTTAAATCATCTGATAACAGAAGTATAAGAGGTTTCTTATTTTCTTTACTCATAACTTATTTCTTTTGTAATAAATATAATAATTAATTTATATAATTCACTTTTTTTCCAAATCTTTTTAACATCTTTTCAAAATGTTTTTGTTCTGATGGCTTGATACCACCAAAGTAAAAAAACTTATCGGCGTGTTTCACAACACAATCATACTGATGTAAGGTTTGAGTTGGATGAAATGGTTGTCCATAGTATTCCTTACTCATCCCACTATATAAGTTTCTAACCGTATTAGCTGAATTATATTCTGTATATCTAAATCCGAACTCCAACGAATATTTTCTTATATATTTTTCACCGCCATCTTTATTACCTCTCGTTATAATGTTAACATCAGTTCCTAATTTTTCTTTTATTGTATATAAAAACTCTCTTAACTTTCTAACGTTCTCATACTTTGGCGAGCTCAGTATTGCTACGTTCATTTTTTTTCTGTTTTTTAAGTTGTTTTTGTACCCGCTTCCAATATCTTTTTGTAAGACTTTTTTTAATCCAGTTCGGACCACCATTCCAAGCTCTTGCGATTTCTTCATATGTACTATTTTTATTGTGATAACCATTTACGATGTGAAACATTTCAATCGATTTTTCTCTACTCCATCTATCTTCTAATGTATATTCTAATTCAGATTTCTGAATACCTAATATACGATTTACCTCTCTAACCATTATAGGTCTGATTTGTAAACACCCAGCTGCTTTTTCTCTTTTATGATAAGCAGAATCATTACCCTCACTTTCAACCAATATCATCGCTTGAATCAACGGTTCGATATCCAACGTATATGTTGGTTTTACAAATTTAGGTTCAACCACTAATACTTCTAATGGTGTTACATCTAAAGTATCAATAGGTTCAAATACTTTTGTTTCAGTTCCACCCAATCCTAATGAAATGGGTAGTAATAATAACATTAACTTTTTCATACTTTATGTCTATTTTCTTTGGGACAACTATCAAAATCATTTTTGAAAGGACACCACTTACAATTCTTATTGTTCTTACCAGCCATCGCAGGATACTCCGATTCGGTTCTGTATGAACCATCCTCATTGAATGAATTTCTAACGAAATCTTCGAAACTCTTAGTAATCTTATTTAGTGTTGGTTTACCGTTTGCTGGTTCGAATGTTTGAACTCTCTTCTGAGCGAACATCATTCCTTCCATCAACTTACGTTTTACAATAAAGTACTTTGTACTAATCCTCTCTAGTGGATATCCGAATTGTTCTGATAAGAACTTCTTATACAACACTAATTGTGCCGTTTTAGTTTTATCAGCTTTTTGCCATTTGTTCCAACCCATCGTAGATGTTTTGATATCCCAAATCTGTAGTTTGTTTTCGTATGTATCTTCGAATACTAAATCTAAGAACCCCCTCATATATACGTTATGAGTATCTAATGCCTTAGAGTATATTGGTAACTCTATTGCTACCAATTTCATATGACGGGTATTGAAGTAATCAACCCTATTCTTAGTAACCTCATTAAGTATTGCGATACCATCTCCTAAGAACTCTTCCATCTGAGATGGATTACTGAATTCTACTCCAGTCTGTTCTCTCATCTTTTTGTATTCAACTAACATACTTTCGTATAACATCTTACCTAAATCGATTTTAGATGCCTCATCTATTGAATCATTGTATAACGTATCCAACCAACTCTGTAGGGTTTCGTGCATCGCCGTACCAAATACTAAATGTATGGAAGGGTCGAATGAACGATTACCATCCATATAATTCAACTTCCATTGGTGTGGGCAGTTGGCATACATTGTGTATTGGGAATATGATACTTTTGTATCATTTGGTTGTGGTTCTTTAACTCCAAACGTAAAGACGTTACTTATCTTAGATTCTTTCATATAGTACTAATATACGACTTTTTTTTGGATTTACCAAATTTTAATGTTAATAAATTGTTAAATTTTTGGAGTATATAAGTTATATTTTAATGTTAACTCATCACCCACTTTGATGTCTACTAAAGTCCCAATGTGGTAATTACCACTTAATTGCTTAAGTATTTGTAAATTAGGTGTTTCACTATGATTTATAAAACCACCAAGTGGTGTTCTAATAAATCCATTTTCTTGAGTAATATCAAGTATGTGAGTTAAACCTAAATCAGTATTAGAGCTAATATCCATTACTGCGAATAATCCCAATCCTTCAATTCCAGATTGTTTAATTGTTAATTGTGGAGGCAATGGCCTATAAGTACTCATTTAAATGTATTACTTTGCCCACTTTTTACGTTGTACTATCTGAGATATGATTCCGTAAACACTTAAATCTTCATAAGTATCTTGAATGTTCTCACCCACTTCATCAGGTTGTCCTAGAACAACTAATTGCTTTAATCTCTGAATCTTATCGTTTTTTCTGAACCATAACCCTACCAAAGATAGTTTTATATCCTCATCCGATTCTAAGTTTGTTCCAACTGAGATATTACCTGGCCCATAGTTTCGTTGTTTTTTACAAAACGTTTCGTACATCTCATCTAATATTTTTTGAAACTCTTTTGTGGTTTCAGGATATAATCGTTCACAATACTCTACTGCGTTTTCTTGTTTCTTTTCTTTAATAGTTCTTTCACCATTATGAATTACTTTAGTCTTCGCTTCTCGTATCATCTTCTTCTTCTTTTATAATTATTACATCTTTTGCTAACGCTTCATTAAATAATGATAGAGATTTTACTAAATCATCTTTTGAACCACCCACTAACTCTACAGGTTCTTCACTATAACCAATAATATCACCATCTACGTTATATTCGGCCTCAAACACTCCAAAAAATGATTGTTCTTTATTTTCTGGTTGAAATGCTAATACTCTATAGTTGTAATATGTTTTGGTATTATCATCAAATCCTAAATCTAATTCTTTTTGATTAGGGTCTTTTACCAAATCTACCGATTCAGTTTCGTTTATATCCATTTTAAATAATTTTTTAAATTTGTTTAATATACTCATTTTTTTAATAATTTTTTTGATTCTTTTTCTGTTAAACCATACTTCATAAGAATTGTAACAATATCATCTTTGGATAGTATATCTAAATAATCAATAACTTCTCTTTTAGATACACCATACCATTGTGATAAATATGATAACATTTCTTTATTATATTTACCTGAACCCTTACCTTTCACATACTTATCGAATGTTTTCTTTTTAGGTAAAAAATCAAAATATACCTTGTAAACATCTCTAGCAGATAATAACCCAATGGTGTATTTCTGTAGGATGTTTACGATAGGTAATAAATCTAAATTCATACTTAACCATCTGTTAATGATAAACGGTGAAAAGGTTTTCTTATCCATATCGGATAATGAATTCCAACTCACCTTTTTCTCTTTAATACCAGCTAAATGTTCAAATATAGTTTTTGCTTTTGCCATTAAGGTAATAATTCTTTAGGTAAAAATCTCTCTGATACGTGTCCACATTCTGCACATCGTACTACAGGAATTGGTAACATTGATTTCTGTCCATTAGGAGCTTGAACTGCTGGTACTACTTTGAACATTTGTACTTCTTCAAAGAAGATACCATCACAATTCTCACATTTTACTGTTTCCAATTTAGTTGGGTCTAACTTCATCTGAGCCTGAGGTGGTTGCTGTGGATTACCACCCATACCAATCACTCTTCCCTTACCTTTACCTTTTGCCATAATTACTTACTTTCTTCTACAGATAATTTTCTGTAATCGGTTACTAACTTTTTTACTTCTCCAATAGCTTTTCTTGCTCTACTTTTAGATGCCTTAGTTGTACCATTGTGTTCCGTTTCGAATACTGTGAATAATGTTTTCATCTCTTCGAATAATTCATTTGAATTTGCCATAATTTACTTTTTTTTATATTAATTATTGTTTTATATCGATTATTATTTCAAGCATCATTGCCATAATATTAATCTCCTTGTCTACTACTGATGCATCTTTATACTGTCCATCTGCAATCTTCAGTATTGTATTACCCACTTTACCATCTGCGTACTCATCTACTGAATCATACATAAACCTATAAAATGGAGTAAAATCTTTAACTTTAGAATCAGCAATAACTTTTCTAACAGATTGAAATGTATCTTTTACACTTCCATTTGATTTAAGTAAAGTTAGTACTTCATCCATATAGTTCGCTTGAATCGTTGATGTTTTATCAATCTTCAATTCACCCTTCACTACTTGTCTTTGAGCTGCGTTGAGAACTCTACGAATATCAGGATACCCACTATTCACTAAAGTTACCAAATCACTCATTTCATATTTCACCTCTTCAGAATCTAAAATATCTTTCATTCGGATTGCAACTTCTTTCTTAGAAGGTGGTGTTATTCCAAATGTTTGACATCTACTCTGAATCGGGTCTATAACTTTCTCTACATAGTTACAGGTTAAAATAAACCTAGTCGATGTTGAGAATGTTTCCATAAGATTACGAAGTGCCGCTTGTGCGTTTGGTGTTAGATAATCAGATTCATCTAATATGATAATCTTCCATTTTCTAAAACCAATCGTTGCCGCGAATCCTCTAATCTTATCTCTTACTGCATCTACTGAGTTTTCATCAGAAGCATTTATATACATAACATCACAATCAATTTGATTTGTTATGATTTTTGCTAATGTTGTTTTCCCAGTACCTGCTTGTCCATAAAGAAGTAGATGTGGTACATCTTCATTCTCTATATAAATTTTTACTTTTTCTAAGATATGTTCATTACCAACATATCCTTCTAACGTATCGGGTCTGTACTTCTCAACCCATAATGTGTTTTCTTTTCTTATCATTTCTTATTTTTTATGAAATACAAATATTGGTTCAAATTTGTATGATTTACCATCATATTCTACTGCATTTTTAATACCACTTTTAGATGGGTCTAATCCAACCATTCGTGTCATTAACATTTTTAATCTACCTTTATACTCACATCCTAATTCTTCTAAGATATCAATTGAATCTTGTTCCAATGGATAGTAAGTACTTTCACCTATTTTGATATCAGCAATGTTCCAAAGAATATATCTATCGTTTTTCATATACTCATAGATTGTAGTTAGAGTTGGTTTTAAGAAGTTATCTCTCCAATCCTCATACTCTCCATACGCCTTAAATGATTGTTTCTCATCTTGTGAATACTGTTCTCTATTAAAGTAAGGTGGTGATGTAAATGAAATATCTAATTTACCTTTATACTTCTGAAACTCAGGATTGTTTTGAATCAACTCAGAACCATCTTGAAATACTTCAAATGTATTTGATTGTGGTTTCACATCAAAGAATGATGTAAGTTTATCTGAATAATCATCAACACAATTTTTGTTGTAGAAGTTTGCAACATACTCATATCTTGTGATACCTAACTCATCAATGAAATTATCAGGATTAGGGTCTGTACCGATATAGTGAGTTTTCTTTCTACTACTCATTGCTCCTATGATTCTACCACCCCAACCTGCAGATGAATCGTAAATATGTAACGGTTCATCAGTATCGATATGTGATGTATAGTTTTCATAAATCCACTTCGCAGTTAATGCTGGAAAGTTTACTGCTGGTTGTCCACAACTTAATCTGAATACCTGTAGTATCTTAGGGAATATACCTGAATCCTTCTCATACCATCTTATCTGATATGCATAATGTTGTGTTGTACCTGCTTCAGATGTCCAACTATCTACGATTTCATCAATATTTGATAATTGAGTATCTGAAAGATAACCATCATCTTTTAATTTCTGTACCTGCTCTGATTTTAAATATAGATTTTTTGTTCCAATATATTCTTGGTTAAAAGTTCCATAGTTTTCAAGAGTTCTTGTGTTTACTTTTGAAATCCAAATACCTAAATCAGAATACTTACCTATGAACACTTTACCATTATGAACATCTTTAATAAAATCTATAGCACCCTGTCCATTCCAAAATGGATTTTCATCTCTCTTATCAACAACTGAACGAGACCAGGAGTACATAGAATCTCTCTTAACAGCTCTTCTCATAATACGAACAAACTTTTCTTCCATTGAAGTGTCTGAAAAGTGGTCGTATATAGATAATCCACCATCCGCGGATTTACCTGTTGAAATCTTTGTTTTCAACATTGTTGGAAAGAACTGATTTACAACTGATGCATCTTTGTTAAAGTTTTTAATAATACCTAATGATAACTCATCACCACTTAAATCTTTCTCCCAATAGTCAGCTGGATTGGATTTGAGTTTTTTAAACTTTGTAATAATACCATCTTCATTCCTACCAATCACAGGTGGTGTTCCAAATACATCCCACTGCTCAGTAACTTCCTTTCGTAAAGTTCTGGCCCAATCACTAAACTCATCATCAGTCATTTCTAGTAACTGATGATAAGTTGTATTTGATTGAAATTTGGAAAACTGTGAGCGTTCGTAAAAATGATTCATTCTTATGCTTGTATTTGTACTAAGTAATAATCAGATGTGTAAGAATCAACTTCGAAATGAAGGTGGGCCAAACCATCGGTTGAAATCTTTAGAGTAGCAGTTTTTGCATCTCTATTTGCGTTTAGGATTTCTTTTAAGAAATCTGCGGAGAATGATATTGGGTCTACATCCCCATCACACTTACAATCAACATCAATTGAAATTCTGTTAGTGTTAATGTTTGAGTGTCCAATAATAATTTTTCCATTACCACCTTTACATTCAAATATAAAGTTCTTTTCATCAGCTAAAGCACCTTTTGCTTTGTTGAATCTTGTAATAAATGAAGAATCGATTGAGATATCTACATTAAAGTTTGGTAATTGTTTTAAATCAGGTACTACAGGAATAACTGATAAATCTGCTAACATATAATTTGCAGATGTTCCTTTATCTGATATATTAAGTGATACTGTTTTACCTTCTACTTTTGTAGTAGATAACTCAATATCATTTTCTAATACAGATAACATCTTTGTGAATTTAGTAGTGTCATAAACACCATAATTTCCTTTTTCAAAATCAAAATCTTTTGTTGTTACTGTTCCGAGTACAGATTTATCATCTGATATAAATGATGTAGATAGAGTTGTTCCCTCTACATCCCATTTTACTGATTCGATAAGTCCCGCTAGATTATACTTCTGAACGAACCGATTGATACTGTTTTTTTCCATAATTTACTTTTATTTACTTTTTAAAATTTAATATTACACTAATATACAAAAAATATATTTAAAATCCAAAGAATTGTGAAGCTTTTTTCAAATTAGGTGAAGGTTTCTCCCAATTCATTGCTTTATAAAAATCATCTAATTTGCTTTCTAGTTCTTTTTGCCAAATTAATTCATAATCAATATACTCTTTTACTAAATCTAAAATCTCCATTGGGTCGTTGTAACCAGTCATTCCAACTGATTCTAATCCTAATGGATTGTTTTTTAGATATACCCACTTAATCTTATCACCATCTTTCATTGGTTCATATTTGTAAGGTACTTTATAGTAACTAAGTAATTGGTTATATGTGATAGCTGCTTTAACGTGAGCTGGTGTACCTTTTTGGAATTCACCAATTGCTTGTTTTTTAAATGTGTACTTACTCATTCCTTTAACTGCAGAGTTCTTAGCAATATCAATGAAGTTTGTAGTTTTCATTTCATCTCGTTTAGCTAAGATATATTCATCAATTATTTTCTTATCTTCATCTTTCAGAATATCCATTAGTACCTTTTCCATCACTTCTTTAAAATATGTTGGGAACGATGAACGTTTTACATCCAAACCCTTCACATCTAATTTATCACAATCAACCTCATTATCATTAATAATCCATTGAGCGTAACGTTTTTTCGATACCCAAAAACCACCTTTGGCAATAGTTTCTTGTTTGATATCAAATCTATGTTTATGAATGTTAAACATTTTTAATGCCATAGTATCATAAACTTTATTAATATGTGCTTCTACTTCTTGTGCTACTTCCAAAATAGCAGGAATCATTTGTTCATCTGAGTTTACATCAATGTTAGGATTCCTTGCCTTTACTAAAGGAGCCGCTTCATAGAATACAGAATCGGTATCCACATATATGTTATAATCTTTTTCTTCTCCAATGTTTTTACTATAATATTGGTTAGCAATCTTCTCAGTTGTTTTAATTACAGTTTGACCTGTAAGTGTAACTGCTTCTGCGTTATCAACATCATAGAATCTGAATGCTGGTAATCCCAACACTCCGTACAATGAGTTCAACATAATCTTTTGTACTAACTGTCTTTGAGCAAAGAATTTATACTTCTCATCATTACCAGCTTTACCAAACTCTTTCATCTGGTCTTTGTACTCTACCCTTTTATCAAACCATACATTAAGAATCTCAGGTATAATACCAACTCTATCTTGTGAATACAACACCCCATTGGATGCTATTGATAATTTTTGAGATTCAATAAATTTAGTAAAGTTTTCTTTTGGTATTGGGTTAGATTCTCTACCACTGTCATCTACTATACTATACGATTCCATATCACCTTTCATATGTGATTCTGCAGTATAACCTTTTACCTTACCAATCTTAGTTTCAGGTGAGATATTGATACTCATAATGATTGATGGGTATAGTGATGTTAAATCTAAATCATAAACCCATTTGTAAAGACCAGGTTTTGGTTGTTTTACATAAGCTCCAATGAATTTTTCTTCGGATTCTGAACCATCTTCATTACGTGCTTTTCTAAACGGTTTATTAGGAGCTACTCTACCACTCCTTCTAAGGAATGTTAACATCGCACCTTCTAACCATTTTGATGAGAATAAGAAATCCTCATAGAATACGTGTCCTGCGTGGCAGATTGCTCTAGCTAAATCAATGAATTGTAGTTTCTTATCCATATCTACTACCAACTCAACATCAACTAAGTTGTACTCACAAAACTTTTCAATATCATCTCTGAATAATTGGTCTAAGTTTCCTTCATACTCAATCTTACCTCTACCTAATTCTTTTTGAGCCACCGTATCTAAACGATAGTTAGGAAGTTGTGTATATGTATAACATTTGTATAATGCTATGTAATCCAACGCCGATACTCCAGCAATAATATATCTTTTACGATATTTGTTCCAATGAACTTTACCGATTGGTGATAATCTATTTGCTTGTTTAGTACCTAATAATCTTTTTAATCTATTGTAAAGATATGTTACATCAAAGAAATCAATATTCCATCCAGTAATAATAGTTGGTGAAATCTCTTCCCATGCATTTACGAATGATATTAACATATCTTCTTCACTACGGAATGAACGAACCTTAGCTCCTTTGATAGTTTTGTTTATCTCTTCACCCTCACTAAGTACATATACATGATAATCATTGGTTGCTGAATCGTGAAATGCCACAGAGGTCATTGTATTCTTTGCCTCATCTGTATTAGGTAATCCACTATTCATTTCTACCTCAATATCAAATGTTAAGGTAACGTGTCCATCTGATACATTATCCGAATCACCGTACTCATCGATTAGAAATCGAGTCATTTCGTTTACATCGGATTCGTAAAGTTTAAGATTATCTTCTTTTTTCCAAAAGTTGATTTTTTTTAAACGTTCACCGTAGATTGATTCAAACGAACCATTACCATCTTTTACATATGCGTAATTTCGATACTTCTTTGTAAAATAACCTTTTCTATCATCCCAACAATGTAGGATACTTTCATTTTTTTCGTAATATACGTTTTGATACATTAATTATTTTTTAGTTCTTTAATCCAACCCCAAAGGAGTCCACCTGTTATTCTGTTCTTAATTGTTTGGTAATCTCGTACTTTCATACAATATTCAAAATCACTAAGTAATGATTCAGCCGAACGAAATGGTGGAACACCCACCGTTGATTCTTCTGGTACTATTTGATACTCTTTACTTTTAAATTTGAATGTTACCACAATATACGAATTATTTTTTTAATATCCAAGTAAATATAAGAAAACCGAGCAATGTTGCTCGGCTTTCCTAAATCTATTATACATCATTAGAATTTCAGTCCGAAACCTAACATCAT
>Ga0209634_1000439_pt1 | contig 32571 bp, 28 predicted proteins | sample LinPmetageLP40_FD_184043 | JGI IMG/M metagenome (GOLD analysis project Ga0209634, IMG submission 184043) | Marine viral communities from the Pacific Ocean - LP-40 (SPAdes) (version 2) | ecosystem: Environmental > Aquatic > Marine > Oceanic | place: Pacific Ocean | collected 2010-08-26 | reverse complement strand
TGTTCGGTCAGCATCTTCACAATGGTCGGCACGGTGAACATGTTCGTGACACCGTGGTCCTGAACCAGACGCCACGCGACGGCAGAGTCGAAGCGACCGGGCGGCAGCAGGACGGACACGGCACCCGCCGCAATGTTAACGAGTTGGTGCATCCCCGCGCCATGCGACAGTGGTGCAACCACAAGGCTGACGTCACCGGGACCAGTGCCGGGCATCAGGTCGTTCAGGTGGTTGAGCGTTGTGAAGGTCAACTGGCCGTGGGTCAGAACGACGGCCTTGGGTCGACCGGTCGAACCGGAGGTGAAGAACAGCCAACAGGGGGCATCGCGGTCCACACCGGCATTACTGACAGGCATGCCATCATGTGCGGCGATCAAGTCATCATAGGGTGTGCCGAACCCCTGCCCGATGCAGACGACCTCGGTCAGCTTGTGCGCGGCCTCGACGCATGCGGTCGCGTGGTCGGGGAAATTCTGTTCGCAGAACATCAGCGCGACATCGGATTTTTTGGCCAGATAGGCGACCTCGTCCGGGCGCTGGCGGTAGTTCGAGGGCACCCAGACCGCGCCCAACCGCCAGCAGGCCAGCATCGTCTCGGTGATTTCGCGGTTGTTGGGGGACTGAACCAGAACGCGGTCACCGGCCTTGATTCCGAACCGGTCGCGCATCGCAGCGGCCAACGCGCTGACGCGGGTATCCAATTCGGACCAGGTCAGCGTGCCACGGGCATCGATGATCGCGGGACGGTCACCCAGACGACGGGCATTGCGCGTCAGGAAATGCGCGAGGTTCGTGGTGCGGGTCGTCCAGGGCAGGCGAGGATCGCGATTCCCGGTTTCCGTCATTTGACGCGTTCCAGGATCGAGACATAATTGGCCACGGCAGCGCCGCCCATGTTGAACACGCCCGCCAGCGCAGCACCGTCCAATTGCATGTCGCCCGCGTCACCGGCCAGTTGCATTGCGGCCATCACGTGCTGTGAAACGCCGGTCGCCCCCAGCGGATGACCTCGCGATTTCAACCCACCCGACAGGTTCACGGGCAGCTTGCCATCGCGCGTGGTGACGCCGTCGCGGATCACCCGCCCGCCCTGGCCGCGGGGTGCAAGGCCCATGGCCTCGTATTCCAGCAATTCGGCGATGGTGAAGCAGTCGTGGGTTTCCACGAGGCTCAGGTCGTCCAGCGTCAGCCCCGCCTCATCCAGCGACCTGGCCCAGGCTCCGCGCGCGCCCGCAAATTCGGTCGGATCCCGCCGCGACAGGGCCAGAACGTCGTTGACCTGATTGCGGGCGCGGAAGCCGATGGCACGGCGCATGTCGGCGGCCACGTCCGGGTGCGCCACGACAAGGACGGCGGCCCCGTCGGACACGAGCGAGCAGTCAGTGCGCCGCAGCGGCCCCGCGACGATCGGATTGCGGTCGCTGACGGTATTGCAGAAGTCGACGCCCAGATCTTTCTGCATGTGAGCGAATGGATTCCGCGCGCCGTTCGCGTGGTTCTTGGCCGCGATCATCGCCAGTTCGCGCGACTGGTCGCCATGCGCTTGAAAGTAACGGTTCGCGATCTGGCCGAAGACGCCGGCAAACCCGCCATCGATCTCGCCTTCTTCGGCGCGATAGGCGGCGGTCAGAAGGATGTCGCCGACCTCGACGCCCGGTGTCGCGCTCATCTTTTCGGCACCCACGACCAGCGCGATGCGGCCCCGCCCCGCAGCAATGAAATCCAGTGCGGCATAGAGCGCGGCGGACCCGGTGGCGCAGGCGTTTTCCAGGTGCACCGACGGCACGTTTGCCAGTTCGGGCACTGCCATGCCGACCAGCGCGCCCTCGAACGCCTGTCGGGAAAAGCCGTTGTTGTAGACGCCGACGAAGATGCCATCAACGTCGCTTGCGGTGATACCCGCGTGGTCCAGCGCTTCGGGAACGGTGCTTGCGATCAATTGCTCGACATCGCCTTCGGGGGCCTTGCCGAACTTGCTGTGCGCCCAGCCGACGATCTGGGGGGTGGCGGGATTGGTCATGGTAGCTCCTCCGTTGATCAGACCCTATGCCGGGTCTTCGGGTGCGGCAACGTCCCCTGCGAGCTGTAACGCGGAGTGCGGGACGGTACCGATCAGCATGGCTGACTTGTTGCCGGTGACGACGTCGGAATTCGCGTCGTATCCGGCGGTGAACGCCTATAGGTCGGGACCGATTTGGTCGACGCGAACTTCTTCTCGGTCCAGTTCACGGTCGTGGCGGAAGGTCGGCTCAGGGCATCTGGACTTTTTGTGAAATGCGCCCGAACAGGTCATTGCCTAATGCGTCTTCCATCCAGATCTGGACGTCATCGCCGGGTTGCAGGAAGGGTGTGACCGGCGCGCCGGTTTCGATGGTTTCGATCATCCGGTGCTCGGCAATGCAGGAATAGCCGACACCGCCCTGTGCTACGGTTCGCCCCGGCCCGTCATCAAGCTTGTTCGAGACCGTGCCGGAGCCGATCACAGTGCCCGCACGCAGCGGTCGGGTTCTGGCGGCATGGGCAATCAGTTGCGGGAAGCCAAATGTCATGTCCTGTCCGGCATCGGTTCGCCCGAATGGCATACCGTTCAGATCGACGCACATCGTGGCATGAAGGCGGTCACCGTCCCACCCTGTCACGTCGTCGGCACTTCTGGCCAGCGGGGCAAGGGCAGAGGGCGGTTTGGACTGAACGAAGCCGAATCCCTTGGCCAGTTCGTCCGGGATCAGGTTTCGCAGGGAGACGTCGTTCAAAAGCATCACCCACCGGATCGCCTGACGCGCCTCATCCACTGTCGCCCCCATGTCGACGTCGGCCACGATGACCGCCACTTCGGCTTCGAAGTCGATACCCCAAGCCGGATCGCCGACAATCGGGGACATCGGTCCGAGAAAAGGATCGGAACAGCCCTGATACATCAGCGGATCAGTCCAGAACCTAGCGGGCATCGGCGCACCGCGCGCCTTTCGGACAAGTTCGACGTGATTGACGTAGGCCGATCCGTCGAGAAACTGATGCGCGCGGGGCAGGGGGGCGGTGCAACGGGCAATATCGAACGGCTCCGGCGGGCCATCCGGCTCGTCAATACCGTACTCCATCATCTCGATGAAAGAATGCCGCTTCATCCGGGTGCTGGTCTTTCGGTCTGGCGAAACGATCCGTAACTGCCCGTCCCGTCGCATGGGATAGGACGCGAGGATCATTTGACCCCCGGTGTGCCATCGAACTTCTTCTCCAGATCGGCCCAGCAATCGATGTAGTCGTCCTGCAATGGCGCTTCCTGTGCGGCGAAGGGCGTCAAATGCTGCGGAAAGCGTGTCTCGAACATGAAGGACATCGTATTTTCCAGCTTCTCCGCCTTCAGGTCCGCATTCGATGCCCCCTCAAACGCGGCTTTGTCCGGTCCGTGCGGCAGCATCATGTTGTGCAGGGACATGCCGCCGGGGACGAAGCCCCTGGGCTTCGCATCGTATATGCCGAAGATATTGCCCATCAGTTCTGACATGACGTTCTTGTGGTACCATGGCGGGCGGAAGGTATCTTCTGCCACCATCCAGCGGTCGCGAAACAGGACGAAGTCGATATTGGCCGTCCCCTCGATGCCGGATGGCGCGGTCAGCACGGTGAAGATCGACGGGTCCGGGTGGTCGAACAGTACCGCGCCGATCGGGCAATAGGTTCGCAGGTCGTATTTACAGGGCGCATAGTTGCCGTGCCACGCAACGACGTCCAGCGGCGAATGCCCGATCTCCGTTTCATGAAACTGGCCGGCCCATTTTACCGTGACGGTGCTGGGCGCGTCGCGATCCTCGAAGGCCGCAACGGGCGTCTTGAAGTCACGCCGGTTCGCCATGCAGTTGGCGCCGATGGGCCCGCGCCCCGGCAGGGCGAATTTCTGGCCATAGTTTTCGCAGACGAATCCGCGCGCCGGGCCGTCCAGCACTTCGACGCGATAGACCAGACCGCGTGGCAGGATGGCGATTTCCTGCGGCTCCAGGTCGATCACACCCAACTCTGTGCAGAAGCGAAGGCGTCCTTCCTGCGGTACGACCAGCAGTTCGGAGTCCGCCGAATAGAAATAAGCGTCGACCATCGATTCGGTCACCAGATAAATATGGCTCGCCATACCGACCTGCGTGTTCACATCGCCAGCCGTCGTCATCGTCCGCATGCCCGTCAGCCAGGTTAGCGGTGTGTCGGCATGGGGCACAGGGTCCCAGCGATATTGCCCCAGACTGACGATATCGGGATCGACCAGAGGGGCGGATTTCCAGTATGGCAGGTCGACCTTTGCAAACCGATGCGTGTGCTTGACCGACGGGCGGATGCGATAGCACCACGTCCGCTCGTTCTGGTGGCTGGGCGCGGTGAAGGCGGTTCCGGACAGTTGTTCTCCGTACAAGCCGTAGTTCGCTTTTTGCGGGCTGTTGCGCCCCTGCGGCAGCGCACCGGGCAGGGCCTCGGTCTCGAAATCGTTGCCGAAGCCGGGCATATAGGATCGGGTCCTATCGACCGGCCCGGTGCGCAGGGTTCGGGGCTTGGGATGTTCGGTCATGATGATCTCCCTTTGCCACAGGGTATTTATTGGTTTTGTAACTGACAACTGTTGGAATCGACTGTGACCCGCCGCCTGATCCTGCGGCGATGGCTTGTCGGCCTTGTCCTGTGACAAACGTGGTCGCGTCTTTGCGGAACAGTCTGCGATACAAAACGTTTGCGCCACTGTATCAATGACTGATCGGGATTGCCGGTGATGTTCTTGGCAGTCAGGCCGCGCGTCAGTCGGAATAGTAGCCTTTGCCATACTGGCCATATGCGCCGTATCCGGACCGCTCCATCCGCTTGACATCGACCTGGGTCAGCACAAGCCCCGAGATTCTGGCATTCACCGTTTCCAGCAGGCACATCCCTTCGCGCACCGCTGTTCGGGGTGTCGAATTCCACTTCACCGCATAGAGGATGGCGTCCACGTCCTGTGCGATGACGCGGCTGTCCGGCACGGCCAGCACGGGGGGCGTGTCGATGATGATGATATCGTAGACAGTGCGCGCGTCCGTCAGGAACGCCCGAAAGGTGTCTGACGAAAATATGTCGACGGGATTCGATGTGCCACTGTCGCCGACCAGAACGTCAACTGCGCCCAACTGAGGATCGCGCTGCACCGCATCTGCCAGCATGACCTCGCCCGACAGGACAGAGAGCAGGCCAATCTCGTCCCTGAACCCCAGTTCCGATCCGAAAACCCGGCGGCGGATGTCGCACTCGATCAGCAGGATCGACTTGCCCATGCCTGCGAAGTTTTGCGCCAGCGCCAGGGATTGTGTCGTCTTCCCCTCGTTCGGCAGGGAAGAGGTGGACATGATGATCTGCGGCGGTCGATCAAGGTTCGAAAGCATCACAGAAGTGCGCAGGTTGCGAAAAGACTCGGCCAACCGGGAGTTCGGTTTCTGTGACAGGTATTCGATCATCTCCCGGCTGGATTTTGTGCCAATCATCGGCAATTGACCCATGACGACGATACCGGTCAGTGCCTCCAGATCGTTGGCCGACCGGACGCCGGTGTTGCGCACCTCGCGCAGCAGAACACCACCGGCACCCGCCATCAGTCCCAGCATTGCAGCAAGCGCCAGAATGACCGGCCTGCGCGGCTCGGACGGCTCGCCTGGCACGACCGCGCGGGACAGAAGACGGGCATCGGCCTGCTGGATGCCCTGCTGCACGGTCGTTTCGCGCAGGCGGTTCTGGAAATATTCAAACAGGACACGGGCCTGCTCCACCTTCCGTTCCAACCCCTGGAATTCGACAAGCCCCTCGGACTGGGCGTTGATCTGCGCCTCCAACTCCGCCAGCGATGTGGTCAGCGCAGCGATCTGGGCCGTTCCGCGCCTTTCGGACCGGGTGGCGATGTTGGCCAGCTGTTCGCCGCGTGCGCTCAATGCCGTAGCCTTGCTGTCATCGTCGGGCAGCGCCAGTAAACGGTCGAGTATGCGGTCCCCGGTCAGGCTGGCCAGCCGGGGCCAGTCTTCCGCCGCCAGCGCGTCAGCCAGCATATCGGCCCGGCCGACGTCGGTGTCGATCTGGGCGCGCGTCGAGGCAAGTCGGGATCGTATGTCCGAAATCTGTCGATTCAGGCCCGCGACTTCGGCTGGGGTGACAAGGTCGGCGCTGGCCGTGAAGGCCTGCAGGTCCGATTGCGCCACTTGCAATTCCAGGCCCAGATCGGCCACCCGTTGCCCCAGCCATAGGGTGGCCTGCGCAGTGGCGTCGAACTTCACCTCGATCTGATCCCGAATATAGATCTCGGCCAACAGGTTCGCGATCTGTGCTGATTTCACCGCGTTTTCGGTCCGGGCAGTGACCTGAAATACGAGACTATTGCGCAGGTTTGTCACTGATGTTGCTGCCAGTACGGCGTTGATCGCCCGGTCGAGAATCTGTTGGTCAGTTGCAATGGCGGGAGAACGCTCGGACCCCGCCCCGGCAAGGTCCGCGAGCCAGTCGCGCAGTGAAAATGTGGGCGGGCGCAGGGCGCGGTTGAACTCGGGGTCGGCTGTCAGGTTCAGATCGCGCACCAGTTTCCCGATCAGGTCGCGCGATCGCATGACTTCGATCTCGGTATTGATCGTGGAGATATCCGACGAGAGGCCGGACACGACGCTTTCGAACTCGATGACATTGCCTTCGCGACTGTCCAGAGCGACGGTGGCGGAGGCAGTGTAGACCGGGACCGCAATCCAAAACGCATAGACCGCCCCGAGGGACAATGCGATTGCGGTCGCTCCGACAATCCACCACTTCCCGCGCCAAAGCAGTTTCAGGATGCTTACCAAATCGACCTCATCGTCCCGCGAAGGCAGAGTTGCGGCGGAAATCGGGGTCTGATCTGTCATGGAAGGGCATCGTCCTGCAGGATGGCGTCGGTCAGGCATGGCACAGCATCCCTTGCGCATCAACGCGCGGTGCTTGCATTCTCTTGCCGGATTGCCCGAGCATCAGAGTGCAGTGCAGGGGACATAGATGATCGTCAGGTATCTTATCGACCGACTTGCGGCGCGTCGCAGGGGACCGCAATTCTCTGCGCCATTACAGCCCGATGTCCGCGTTTACGCCGTGGGCGATATTCACGGTCGGCACGATCTGCTGATGTCGGCACTGGCCCGGATCGACGGCGATCTGGCTGGATGTGATGGGCCCTCGGCCCTAGTGTTTCTGGGCGATTACGTAGACCGGGGCGCGCAGTCGGCCCAGGTTCTTGAAAAGCTCAGAGCTTTGCAGGAGACCAGCCCGATCCCGGTCGTCACGCTGATGGGAAATCACGAACGGATGATGCTGGATTTTCTTGTCGATCCGGTATCCTGCGGACGTCTCTGGTTGCACAATGGCGGCCTGACGACGATGGCCAGTTTCGGCATCGACGATATCGACATATCCGATCCTGACGCTCTGGGATCTGCAGCAGCAGACCTGCGCGCCGCGCTGCCCGCGGGTCTGGAGATTTGGCTGTCGAACCTGCCGTTGCTGTGGCGGTCAGGTAATCTGGTTTGCGTTCATGCCGCACTGGACCCGCGCCTGGCCGTGTCCGGGCAGGCGGACACAACGATGATCTGGGGCCATCCCGACTTCAGAACCACACCACGGCGCGATGGCATCTGGGTGGCGCACGGGCATACGGTCGTCGACGTTCCGGAAATAACCGATGGGCGCATCGCGCTTGATACAGGCGCGCATTTTTCGGGTCTTCTGACCGTAGGTGTTCTGGAGGAAGGGATCTTCAGGACCCTGACCTGACGTATTACACGCCGTGGTAGTCGCGATACCAGGCGACGAATTTCGCTATACCGGCGCGAACGGGCGTGTCGGGACGATAACCAGTCAGACTCTCCAACAAATCCGAACTGGCCCAGGTTCCGGGAACATCGCCCTTCTGCATTTCCATCATGTTCTTCCTGATCTCGAAGCCCAGCTCGGCTTCCAGTGCGGTGATGAATTCCATCAGTTGCACCTGTTCGCCGTTGCCGATGTTTACGACGCGGTAAGGCGCCACCGGGCTGAGCGTATCGCCCGGCGCGATGTCGGACGGGTCGGCGGGCTCCACCGGCGGCGTATCGATCAGCAGACGGATGCCACGAACCAGATCATCGATATAGGTGAAGTCGCGCGACATGCGACCGTGGTTGTAGACGTCGATCGCCTCTCCGGCGAAGGCCGCCTTCGCGAATTTATAAAGCGCCAGATCGGGCCTGCCCCAGGGCCCGTAGACAGTGAAGAAGCGGAACATCGTCGTCGGAATTTTCCACAGGTGCGCATATGAATGCGCCATGTGCTCGTTCGCTTTCTTGGTCGCGGCATAAAGTGTCAGGGGCGCATCGGTCTTCTGGTCTTCGGTGAACGGCATCTGCGTGTTCGCCCCGTAGACCGAAGAGGTGGAGGCCATCAGCAAATGATCGACCGCCAGTTCGCGGGCGCATTCCATCACGTTGAATGTGCCGACCAGATTGGCTTCGACATAGGACCGGGGATTTTCCAGGCTGTAGCGGACGCCCGCCTGCGCGGCCAGATGCACGATAACGTCGGGCGCGGCCTCGGTCATGGTGCGCTTCAGCAGGCCGAAATCCTCCAGCCGCCCCTCGACGGCACGAAAGCCCGGAGTCTGGAGCAGCATCTGATGGCGGCGACGTTTAAGAGCGACGTCGTAGTAATCGGTCATCCCGTCGAAGCCGACCACAGTGAAACCTTCGTCCAGCAGGTGCCGTGCAAGATGGAAACCGATGAACCCGGCGGTGCCGGTCACAAAAATGGTGCGGGGGTCTTTGTCGGTCATGGGTCGGGCCTCGGGCTGGCTGTCGATCCCGAGTTCCCTAAGCGATGACCCCGGTAAACCCAATGCTTGATGGCTCCGGGGAGCGATGAAGTGTGACTGTATTCTCCTTTGCCGGAGAGATGGACTTGCGATGCCGTTGAAGTTCAACGACCTTCATGCAAGGCGATGTCGGTGTCGCATCGGGTGCGGGTCGATCCGCAGTCGCTCCGATTGACGAAGGAGAGAGGTCCACACGGTGCGACGGTTTCTGGGTGCCTGCCGAAGTGCGAAAGCGCCGAGCCGCTGGTTTGGCGCGCGCGCAGACCTGTGACGCGTCCCGGCATACTCTATCTGACGCGCACCGGGCTGGCGGATCCGTTGGGTCAGAGTCAGGTCATGGGCTATCTGCGCGGGCTGTCGCGTAACCATGATATCACGCTTCTGACTGCCGAAAAAATCGGCGATGCCGATGATTCATTCCACATGGCCGCGCTGCGGGCCGATTGCGCGGCGCATGGCATCGACTGGCGACCGCAGAGGTTCCGGGCAGGCAAGATTGGCGCGGCCCGAAATTTCGCGACGATGTTCAAAGTTGCGATGAGGATCATGCGGCAGAAGCCTATCGCCCTGATCCACGCCCGGTCCTATATTCCTGCGGCCATTGCCCGGGCCCTGTGGCGGCGGACCCGCGTTCCGTTCGTATTCGACATGCGCGCGCTCTGGCTCGACGAGATGATCGAAGCGGGTCGCCTGACGGCCGGGTCGCCGATGGAACGGGTTCTGCGACGTATGGAACGGCTGTGCCTTCGCGATGCCGCAGGCGTTGTGTCGCTGACCGCCGCAGCGGTTACGCACCTGCGAGGCATCTATCCGTCCGAGCTTGCCCGCCAACACGTCGTCGTGATCCCGACCTGTGCCGATCTGGACAGGTTCCCGCTGTGCCCGCCACCCGACGCGCCGATGGTGTTCGGTTGCGTCGGGTCGGTCACGTCCGGCTGGTTTCGTCTGGATTGGCTCGATGCGCTATTCGGGGCAGCGGCGTCCGATGACCCCACTGCCCTGTTCGAGGTCGTAACCCGCGACGACCCCGATGTCGTTCGCGCAGGCCTGCCCAATGTGCCGACCGCGCGACTGACAATCGTGTCGGTGCCGCTGGAAGACGTGGCGGCGCGGATCGCGGGCCACCACGCCTCGGCGATGTTCTACGCCACCGGACCGGCCAGACTGGGGTCTTCCCCTACGCGATTGGCGGAAATCCTCGCCACGGGCCGCCCGGTGATCGCGAACGCGGGCGTTGGCAATGTCGCAGACATCGTGACCGGTCATCGTGTCGGCGTGCTGATGGCGGATTGCACCATGGATGCGGCGCGCGCCGCGCTATCCGATCTGTCGGCCCTGCGCCATGACCCCGACCTGCCCGACCGCGCCCGTGCCACGGCCGAGACGCTGTTCTCGCTGGAGGATGGGACGCGGGCCTACGCAAGTCTTTACGATACGATTCTGGGGTCTGTATCGTGAAGCTCGTGATCCTGTCGCGATACGACGCCGTCGCCGCGTCATCGCGTTTGCGGACCGCTCAATACGTCCCGTTTCTCGAAGCCGAAGGATTTCAGGTTTCGACCCGCCCGTTCTTCGATGCAACCTATATTTCGGCTCTCTATGGCGGTGGGTCGCGCAAAGCGCATCTGGGTCGATATATCCGAACCCGTCTGGCGGACTTGCGCGCCGCTGGCTCTGCCGATGTGATCTGGCTGGAAAAAGAGGCTTTGCCGTGGCTTCCATGGCTTTTGGAGCGTCCGGCATGGCCGCGCGATGTGCCGGTCGTATCGGACCACGACGATGCCGTCTTTCACCGCTATGACCGCCACCGCCGCGCGTCCGTGCGTGGGCTTCTGGGTGGCAAGATCGACGGGGTGATGGCTGCATCGCACATCGTCATGGCAGGCAATCCCTATATCGCCGACCGCGCAAGGACCGCCGGAGCCGGTCGGGTCGAGGTCGTGCCGACAGTCGTCGATTTGTCGCGCTATCCGGCCAGACCATTGCCCCCGCCGGACGGTGGCCTGCGCGTGGGCTGGGTCGGGACGCCGATGACATGGGCAGATCATGCCGCGCCGATGCAACGTCTGATCGTGGACGTCGTGATCCCGCGTGGCGGCCTGTTCCGGGCCATCGGGGCGCGCGGCACGTCAGAGATCGAGGACGGCACCGAGTATCTGCCGTGGTCCGAAGATACGGAGGTCGAGGCGATCCGCGGCATGGATGTGGGCATCATGCCGCTGGACGACAGCCCGTGGTCGCGCGGGAAATGCGGGTACAAGCTGATCCAGTACATGGCTTGCGGACGACCGGTCGTGGCATCGCCCACGGGCGTGAACACCGAGATCGTCGAACATGGGGTGAACGGCTTCCTGGCCAGGACCGCAAAGGATTGGCGCGACGCATTGATCACGCTGCTGGACGATCCGGCCCTGCGTGCGCGGATGGGGGCCGCGGGGCGCGCCAAGGTGGAGCGGTCCTATTCCCTGCAGGTCTGGGCACCCCGGGTCGCGGCGCTGCTGCGCGGGGCGGCAGGGTGATTGTCTATCTTTCGCCTTTTGTGGCCTTGATGCTGCTGCGCTGGGGGATTGCGCCGTATCACCGGCTGCGCGATCAGCTCTATTGGATCATCATGGCGGCGATGTTCCTGTTCGTGGCGTTCCGCTTCGAAGTCGGTTGCGACTGGTCCGGATACCTCAATCATTTCGAGATTGTCGGCAGCCCCTCCTATGATCGGTCTATCGTTCGGCGGGATCCGGGTTGGTGGCTGATGATCGAGACGATCGGGGCGGCCGGCCTGCCCTACCCATTCGTCAACGTCGCCACCGCGATCATCTTCTTTGCCGGCGTTCACGCGCTGGCCAGACGGCAACCCGATCCGTTCGCCTTTCTTGCATTCCTGTACCCGGTCCTCGTGGTGAATATGTCGATGGGCGCGCTGCGACAGGCCATCGCGATCGGTCTGGTCTGCGTTGCATTCACGGCGATGATGGACCGCAGGGTCGTCCGCTTCGGCATCTGGGTCGGACTGGCCAGCCTGTTCCACCAAAGCGCCCTGATCTTCGCGCTTCTTCTGCCGTTGGTCGGGGGCCGTTACAATTGGTCAAGGCTGGCAGTGGCGGCACTGCTGGCCATTCCCGGCATCGTTTTCCTGTGGTCCGGCGAAGCAGTCGCGATCGCGACCGCGCGCTATGTCGATACGGACCTTGTGGCACAGGGTGCGATCTTCCGCGTCATGTTCATCGTTCTGTCTGGGCTGGCCTTTCGCCTGTTCCTGCGCTCGGCATGGAAGCGGGCCTGGCCGAAGGATTACGACTTCGTCCTGATCGGAAGTCTCGGGATGATGGCAATGGTCGCGATCCTTCCCGTCTCGACGGTTATCGCGGATCGGCTCGCCTATTATCTGGTTCCGGTCCAGGCCGTGATCTTTGCGCGCATTCCGTATCTTCCGATCCGCGACAGCCGCAGGGTTCTGGCGACCGTGCCCTGGGTCGCGCTGCTCGCGCTTTTCGTCGTCTGGATGGCGACCTCCGATCACTTCGAACAGTGTTTCGTCCCCTATCAGACCTGGATCGGGGGATATCCCGATGTTCAGAGGTTTCCGTTGTGACCGACCCGACCCACCGTAGCCCTTCTTGCGGACCGCGCGGCCCCCTGCGGATCGTGCTGACCGCAAATACGGGCTTCAATCTTGTGAACTTCCGCGCCGGTTTGATCGCGGCCCTGCTGGCCGACGGGCACGAGCTTGTCGCGCTGGTTCCGCCGTCGATCCATGACGGCGAAATTGCCGCCATGGGATGCAGGGTCGTGCCGCTGAAGATGGACGCCAGGGGTCTGAATCCCCTGTCGGAGATTGCGCTGATCTGGCGAATGCGGCTGGCATTTCGGCGGCTGGCCCCGGACGTGGTGCTCAGCTGGACGATCAAGAACAACCTCTATGGGGCGCTGGCGGCCCGCCCGTTGGGAATTCCCGTTGTTCCGAATGTAACAGGGCTGGGAACCGCCTTTGCCAGACGGGGGTCAATGCTGAGCTGGGTGGCGGGAAGGCTCTATAAAAGGGGTTTGAAGGGTGTCGCTCCGGTTTTTGTGCAGAATGCGAACGATGCGGAACTTCTGCTCGACGGGGGCTTTTTGACCGCGGGACAGATCAAGTCGCTTCCCGGATCGGGTGTCGATCTGGTCAGGTTTGCGCAGGCTCCGTTCGCGCCATCGCGTGCGCAGGTTCGCTTTCTCATGATCGCGCGGTTGCTGCGCGACAAGGGCGTTGCCGATCTGGTGGAAGCACTGCGGATCATGCGGCGCTGGGACGTTGAAGCGCATGTCACGGTTCTGGGCGCATTCGACGACCGCGATGCGGGAATGGTCGCCGCGCGGGATCTGGAAAGCTGGCGCAGGATAGATGGGCTGGAGTTTATCGCCCATGTTGCGGACGTGCGGCCCTACCTTGCGGATGCGGATTGCATTGTCCTTCCCAGCTACTATGCCGAGGGCCTGCCCCGCAGCCTGCTTGAAGCGGCGGCGACCGGGCGTCCGATCATCACGACGGACCATCCCGGATGTCGCGACGCGATCGTGCCGGGCCAAACCGGGCTTCTCTGCCGGGTGCGCGACCCAAACGACCTGGCGCGCGCGATGACCGAGATGATCGGCATCGGTCCTCCGGCGCGTATCGATATGGGAAATGCCGCGCGTCGCCGGGCGGAGCAGTTCTTTGACGAAAGGCTGGTAATTGCCGCCTATCGCCGCGAACTCGCCGATCTGTCAGAGGATTGAGGCAAGCCCGGGACAGGGGCGCTGCCGTTACGGCAAGTCGTTGTTAACGATCCTTTAACCGTCATTACCTAAATCTTGTCGAATGTTCGACACGCCGCCCCTTTCTCCCTGGATAGATCTTGCCCCCCATGGTGATTCCCGCGGGCAGCTTACTGTCGCCGAGGGTCTGGCCCTGCCATTCGAGATCAAGCGGCTCTACTGGCTGCACGGCTTTTCGGGCGCACCGCGCGGGGGGCATGCGCACCGCACTCTCTGGCAGGTATTCGTCCCTCTTGCGGGTGCTCTGACCCTGACACTCGAGACGGCGCGAGGCGCGCGGTCTTATCGTCTCGATAATCCGGCGCGGGCCTTGCTTGTCGGTCCGATGACATGGCGCGATCTTACGGATTTCGCACCGGAGACCGTCTGCCTGGTCATGGCATCCGCAGCCTATGACGAAGCCGACTACATTCGCGATCACGCTGCCTTCCGGGTCGCCGCGCGTTATGTCACCTTCAGTCCGACAACCGCATGACACCCCCAGAGGGCGAGATATTAGCCCTGACGGGATTGCGCGCAGTGGCTGCTGTCTGGGTCTTCGGCTTTCACCTGCATATCCGGGCACCGATTGTCGACGGACCGCTGGCGGCAATTTTTCAGGCGGGCGCGGCCGGTATGACGGTATTCTTCGTACTGTCGGGGTTCGTGCTGACGCTTGCCTGTCGTGACGGTCCGGATCTGCACAGGTTTGCGCGGGCCCGGATGGCCCGGATTTATCCGCTCTATGCACTGGCCGCCGTGATGGCGCTGCCGTGGCTTCTGTCGTCGGCCCAGAGTCCACTTGCGATCGGGACCACGGTGCTGATTTCGGGACTTATGCTTCAGGCATGGTTTCCAAATCTTTTCAATATCTGGAACCACGCCAGCAGTTGGTCCCTGTCGGTCGAAGCCGCATTATATGCCGCATTTCCGGCGGTGCGGCATGTGCTGCACCCGCTGCCGGAACAGACGCTGATATGGGTCATTCTGATGACGATGATCCTCTCGGGGATGATTGCCGGAACCTATTATATCTTTCCGAACGGGCCGGGGTTCGCCTTTCAGTATGCCACCCCGATCTTTCGTTTGCCGGAGTTTATGGCCGGTGTCGCCTTCGGCCACCTGGCCCTGCGCGGCGTGCAGGTGCCCGGATGGTTGCCGATGCTCGGCGTTCTTGCGTTCGCGACGTTGATGATCGGTGTCGAAGGGCAGGGGTTGCCGACGATGTGGGCACCGCTGCTGATCCCGGTCGTCGGGATGGCGGTCCTGCATCTGACACATGCCCCAAACGGCCTGCTTTCGGCGCGTCCCGTGGTCTGGTTCGGCCGCATCTCATACGCGTTCTACCTGTTCCAGTTTCATGTGATCCTCGGTCTGCCGCGCCTCGTCGATCTGTCCGTGCCGTCGTACTGGCTGGTCACGATTGTGCTGACGCTGATCATCGCCACAGCGGCCCATTACCTGGTCGAACGTCCGGCCCGACTTTGGTTGCTGCGCACGCGCCCTCTGCCGAGGGGGCGACCAGCGTGAACACCCTTTATGCGAGACTCCCCATGACGCTTTCAGGGCCGGTCGTGTCCTTGCGCAGCATCACGCCCGGCGATGCAGCCTTCGTCCACGGTCTGCGCAGCGATCCGGTATTGGCGCGCCACCTGCATCCGGTCACGGGCGGCATAGAGGGACAGGCCCGGTGGCTGAAAAAGGCCGAAATTCGTGGTTACTACGTTATTGCAGGCCCGACCGGCGATTGCGGTCTCTTGCGGTTGTCGAATCTTTGCGACGCAGGCTTCACCTGGGGCAGCTGGCTTTTGCATCCGGCAATGAAGCCGCGCCGCGCAGCCCTCGCCTCGGCCTTGATGGTCTATCGTATCGGGTTCGACCTGTTGGGCCTGCCGAAGGCCACCTTTGACGTGCGCCGCGCGAACACTGCGGCGCTGGCCTTCCACGACAGGTTCGGCGCGACCCGGATCGGTGCGACCGAAACCGATATCCTGTATCGCCTGACCGCATCGGACTGGAACCGTGCAGCTCCCGGTCTGCTCGCCGCGCAGGAGAGGATTGCCGTGTGACCGCGACCCTGAAGCGCAGCATACCGTTTCTCGATCTTGCCGCCGCAAGCCGCGAACTGGCCCCCCGGATCGAGGCGGCGCTTCTGCGTGTCGCCCGGTCGGGGCAGTATATCGGCGGCCCCGAAGTCGCCATGTTCGAGACGGATTGGGCCGCGTACTGCGGTGCGAGGCATGCGGTCGGCTGCGGTAACGGACTGGATGCCGTGACACTTGCGCTGCGCGCCTGCGGCGTGGGACCCGGCGATGGCGTTATCGTCCCAGCGCATACTTTTGTCGCCACCTGGCACGCCATCGCGGCCCTGGGTGCACGGGTGCAGCCGGTCGCCGTCGATCCGGTCACAATGGTGATGGACCCGAAGGCCGCCGCCGCCGCCATCGACGCCACGACCCGCGTGATCTTGCCCGTTCATCTCTATGGTCAGCCTGCCCCGATGGATCGGCTTCTGGCCCTTGCGCGCGACACCGGTCTGAAGGTGGTCGAAGATGCGGCGCAGGCGCATGGCACCCGGTTTCGTGACCGCCCCATTGGGGCGCATGGCGATGCCGTCGCCTGGAGCTTCTATCCCGCCAAGACGTTGGGCGCGCTGGGCGACGGGGGCGCGGTCACGACCGACGACCCGAAGATCGCCGATCGTATTCGCCGCCTGACCAATTATGGTGCGACGGCAAAGTACGACGCGGTAGAGCTTGGTATAAACTCTCGCCTCGATCCGCTTCAGGCGGCGGTTCTGGCCGTCAAGCTGCGGCATCTGACGACCTGGGTCGCGCGGCGGGCCCGCATTGCCGGGATCTATGCCGAGGAGTTAGCCGGAACCGGGCTGGTCCTGCCTGTGACGCTACCCGGTACCGACCCGTCCTGGCACCTCTATGTCGTGCGTCATGCGCATCGGGACCGACTGGCGGCACGATTGGCAGACGTTGGAATAGGCACCGGGATACATTATCCGATTCCCTGTTATCGCCAGGGCGCGCACCGGGGGATTGGTATCAATAGAAAGGCTCTGACACAGGCGGATCGCCTTTCGGAAACGGTTCTCAGCCTGCCGATGGGACCGCATTTGCCCGAAGAGGATGCCAGGCGCGTAGCAGATGTTTTGCGGGCTGCGCTATGACCTCCCTGCGCCCTCTGTTGGCCGCTTTCGCCGTTACCGGATCGGCGCAGGTCGCGATCCTGCTGATGGGACTGGTACGATTCAAACTGGTATCACTGTGGCTGGGACCGGCCGGGCTGGGCGTGCTTGGCCTGATGCTGGCGTTACAGGCCTTCGGATCGCAGATAGCTGGGCTTGGGCTTGGCCCTGCGACGGTCCGCATGATTGCCGCACGCCCGCACCGTCTGACGCGCGCGACGCTGCTCTTGCCGCGCGCGGCTATCGTTCAGGGCGGCATCGCCGCCGTGGTGGTCTTCGTCTTTCGAGTGCCGCTGGCAGGCTGGCTTCTGGACGATCCGACACGCGGGGCCGAAGTCGCGTTTGTGGGTCTGGGCATACCTGTCGCGCTTCTGGCCGGGGCCGGCACCGCCCTTTTGCAGGGACAACGGCGCATACACACCCTTGCCCGCGTCCAGGTGACCGCCGCCGCCGCTGGCACCGTCCTGGCATTGGCCGCGATCGCGCAATGGGGCGCGGCTGCCCTGCCTGCACTGGTTCTTGTGCCGCCTGCCGTGCTGGCCTGCCTGGTCTGGATGGTTCCGGCGCGGCCTGCGGCGACAGGTGCCCGGCCCGGTCCGGCGCTCTGGCCCCGGCTGGTGCGACTGGGCATGGCGACAGTAGCCGGAACAGCTTTTTCAGCCATGGTCCTGCTAATCCTGCGGGCGCAGATCGCCTCCCGATTGGGGCTGGATGCGGTCGGTCTGTTCACTGCGGCATGGGCGTTGGCGGTAACGCAGGCCGGATTTGTCCTGGCCGCGTTATCTGCCGATTTCTATCCCCGTTTGACGGCCCTGCTGTCGCGCCCCGCCGAGGCACGGGCGCTGATTGACACGCAAATCCGCCTCATACTGGCGTTGGGCGCGCCGGTCCTGGTCGTATTGGCGGGGCAGGCGGATCTGGTACTGACCCTATTCTATTCCGAAGCGTTTCTACCGGCGGCACCGCTTCTGGGCTGGATGGTGCTTGGCACGATCCTGCGACTGCCTGCCTGGGCCATGGGCTTCGCCATGCTGGCGCGGGGGGCGGGGGGCATGTTCTTCTTGGCCGAACTTGGCTTCGCGATGCTGTGCCTCGGGCTATCGCTGATCCTGATGCCGATATTGGGTCTGACCGCCGTCGGCGTCGGATTTGCGCTCGCCTATGGGGCCTACCTGGCGGCGGGGCTGATCTGGGGGGCTGCACACGCGATGTCGCCAGGTCCGGTCCCGTTGATCCTGACAGCGACTGCCCTGTTGCTGGCGACGCTCTCCCTCAATGTGCCTGCGCTGACCTGGCTGCTGGCCATAATACAGGCGGCCCTGGGTATTTTGGCCCTGCAACCCGCCGCGTTTTTTCGGAGGCATCCCGCATGATCGACCCGCCTCGGGTCACGATCGTCGTGCCCGCTTACAATCACGCCGATCACGTGGCCGATTGCATCGAGAGTCTCTGGGCTCAGGATTATCCTAACCTTGAAATCGTGGTTTGCGACGATGCTTCCCCCGACGGCACGCTGGCGATCCTTCACGATATGGCAGATCGCTCTCCGGTGCCGATGATCCTGCTGGAAAATGTCTCGAACAAGGGCGTTTGTGCCAGTTTGAACCGCTGTATCGCGGCTGCCGACGGCGATTGGATCGGCATGATCGCCTCCGACGACATGTATCTGCCGACTTTCGTATCCCGCAACATGGCTGCCGTTGTGACCGAGGCGACCGATATGGTCTGCATGCAAAGCGCGGCCATCCGGTTGCGCAGGGATGGCGTCCGTATTCGGCATCGCCCACCCTTCGGAAAACCGCTCGATGGCTGGGTCATGGAGGATATTGCCCTGGGGCGCGGCTGGATCAACGCCCCATCGTTTTTCGCCAGTCGCAGTCTCTTCGATGCGGTCGGCCCATTCGATGAGTCGTTGACCTACGAGGACCTGGATTTCTACTTGCGTGCGTCGCGGATCGCGCCTTTCCGCTTTCTGGACACTCCGCTGATCATCAAGCGAGACAGCGCCGGTGGGCTTGGGCATGTGATCACGCAGCGGTTCGAAGACGGGTTTCGGATTCTCGACAAGAATCTCAGGGCCGAGTTTCCGGAACTCTGGCTCCGCGCCACCGACCTGCGCGAGCGACGGCTTGCGCGGGGGTTCGGTCGGCAAGGGGATCTGACATCGTTACGGCGGTTAATCGGGCGCGACCGGGAGCGGCGGAGAGCCTATCCATGGAGCCTGTGGATCGCGGCAATGCTTGGGGCCATGACCGGTATCGGTGTCGCTATAGTGGGCAGAGGGACTATCGGGCATGTCCTTCATCGGCTGCGTCGGCTGGCCCGGCCCGCGCGATCTCAAAGAAGGTGCAAGACGTCGACATGAATGATTTCGAAGGCGGCCTGGCGATGACGTCCGAATTCTGCGGCCCGTCCAGCGCGTTCATTGATGCGATCTACGGTCAACGAGGCGTTCTTTTTGCGCGCCCTGTGAAAGTCGCCGTATCCATAAAACCGGAAGCGCATTTTCCAGGTGCCAAACGCGCTTTTGACCTTGTCGTTTCCCTGGCCCTGCTTCCGATACTGGGGCTTTGCGCGGTCGGACTTGCCATTGTAAACCGATCCTCGAACGCCGGGCCTCTGATCTTTCATCAAAAGCGGATGGGAAAGGATTGCAAGCCGATCCGGGTTATCAAGTTCCGCAGCATGACATCGACCCGCCGTATAAATCGCCGCGCCCATGACCCGCTGGAAAACAACCGGATTACGACAGTCGGGCGGTTCATCCGTCGAACCCGCATCGACGAACTGCCGCAGATCATCAACGTCCTGCGCGGTGAGATGAGTTTGATCGGACCGCGACCCGACTACCTGCCGCATGCGCGGCACTATCTTCGAACGATTCCGGGCTATCACGAGCGTCATGCGGTCAAGCCTGGTATAACGGGTCTGGCACAGGTCGACCTCGGTTATGCGGAGGGGGCCGACGCGACACGCGCCAAAGTCGCCGCAGACCTGACCTATGTCCGCAGGCGCGGGTATGTGATGGACACCCGGATCGCGCTGAAGACGCTTCGGGTCGTGGCAAGCGGCGGTGGTCGCTGATCGCGAAAACGAGGTAGCGCCCGGTCGGCTCAGTTTGCGGCATTCCCGGCTGCGATGACCTGCGGCACAAGTTGACTGATCGACCTGTTCCACCGCGTGATCGGCTGCTCGGCGACGAAAATCACATCACCGGGCCGCATCTGCATCCGGGTCGCGACTGTGAACATCACTGCATTCCGAGCATCGAGATGCCATGCGATCACTGCTCCCGGCTCGGCGGAATCGACAGCCGCGCGCAATACGTAAATTTGACCGGGGTTTGCGGTTTTCGACTCGAACCCGCCGCTTTCGAACAGGGCGTCGGCCAGTGTGGCCTGTCGTCCGAAAGGCAGGGGAAACCTGCTGGGCATCCGCACTTCGCCGGTCAGATAGACATAATCGCGCTCGACCGCATCCAGCGCGAGCCGGTCCTGGAAGTTGCCCCGCGTTTCATCCAGTGCCGCGCGCCGCAGGCCAACCTCGGTGGTCAACTCGGCCAGCGCTTGACTGCGCTGAGCGGCTTGTAGACCGGCGCGCTGGATCTGCTCCGAGAAATAGGCCTGCGCCCGATCCAGATCAAACTCCTCGCCTACGAAGACACTGTCGCCCGCGATCAGAACCGTTTTCTGGAGGGCTGGCCGGGACAGGTAATCCGCAATTGGAATCCGGTACAGCCGACCATTTCGATAGATGCGGATCAGCGCGAAATCGAGGTTACCCGTTGATACGCCGCCGGCACCAGCCAGAGCCGCATCCAATGTCAATTCGGTCAGAGCGACCGGAACGACCGTCGGGTTGGCGACCGCGCCACCGACTGACACGCGCCCGGAGTTGAACTCCGCCACTTCAAGACTGAACGTCGGGTCGATGTTGTTGGCAACAAGGGCCTGGAACAATGCGTCTTCGGCTCCCTCGAGGGTCAGTCCGGCAACCGGAACCCGCCCGATGTCGGGAATGGCGATCGCACCGTCGCTGCGGACCGTATAGCCCTGACGCCGGTTTGCGGCGGCCAGCAGGCCCGAAAGTTCTGCGGCGGTTGAACCGTCGGAGCGGGTGGCCAGCAACAGGACGTCCCCGATGCCGATTGCATAGGACCCGGACCGCACCGCTGGCGGGGCGTCCAAAGCCAGCGGCCCGGGGCGCACCGGGCGCGACAATGCGGCGGGCGGCACCGCACCAGGCGCGCCCAGGCCTGATCCGGCCCCGGCATTGGCCTCGAAAACCGCAGGCAGGGCACGGGGGACATAGGGTGTGGTGTTGGCGGTCAACACCGAGTCCGCCGTCAGCGACAGCACGCGGACACCCGGTGCATCGCGCGGCACAGATGACGACGAGTAGACTGCGCCGCATCCCGTCAGGGCAAGACATGCCAGCCCGGTGATCAGGGTCCTGATCATGTTGTCATTCCGGTCGGCGACGCGAGCCGATGTGCAGCAGCCATACAGCGCGCCCGATCAAGCAGCATCCAAGGGTTAACAAGAATATGCACGACCTCCGAAACGGTTTATCTTCAATTTCATAAGTGTATCCCACACCGCCCAAGGGCATTTCGGACCTGCCGTATGGTTCTCGCGTAATAGTTAAAATTTGGTTTAATTTGGAGAACTGACCTCGGGCCGCTTGGCCCCGTTGGTTTACCGGGACGATCCATGCAGGCCGCCCCGGTGATTTCCAGTCAGACCGACAGATCCAACCTATTCAAACCCGCTCTCCAGGCATCCGCGATCAGCTGGCGACCGGCCGTGTTCGGATGGATGCCATCGCCGGTATCGAAATCCGCCGCCAAAGCGCCCGTCCCGTCGTCCATCGCGGCGACATGCGTGGTGATGCGGGCGTCGACTCCCGTGACGGGAGTTGTCCCCTGACCCGCAATGGCGGCATTTATTGCCAGCCACTTATCCTGAGCTGCCGGTTCCTGTGCCCCGTAGATATCCAGAAGACGCTGCCGTGCAGGCGTCATCTGGGCAATCAGCACGGGAGCGGACCCGATATCTGCACGTACGGTATCGACCAGCATCTGAAGCCGGCCAATGGCGGAATTCGCTGTCTCGGACGGGTCGAGGTCGTTCAATCCAAGCTGGATCAGGACGAAACCGTCAAGCGCCTGCGTTACATTCGCCGAGGTCCAGGCTGCCATCTGTTGCGCAATGGTCTGTCCTGGTGCCGCCAGATCCTGCATGGCTCGCGCGCCGTCAAGAAGGCCGAGAACCGAGGGAAGCCCCGCATAGGATGCGATGGAACTGTCGCCCAGGATCCATGCCGTTCCCGCTGCGGGTAATTCCTGTCCTAAGCGGGCCGAGATTTTCGCCAGTTCAACTCCGGACAGGCCGCGATCGATGGCCAGACCGCCGTGAAACAGGATCGGCGACTTCAGGACATTCGACCCGGAATAGCATAGCAACGGCTGATCGCCCTTTACCCATGTGGCGGTCTGGACGTCGCGCCCGACTTCCCTGCCATCCCGCAAGAGAACGCGGTTGGACCCATCCCAGACATAGGCCATGGACGTCACCTGCCCGAGTGTCAGCGCGTCCGCGGCAATCAGGGTGACCGGGTTGTGTCCGGAGATGCCGAAGCGCGGTTTGCGCCCGCTACCATTGCCGAACCCTGCGCTTAGCCCACTCGACAGCGATTGATCCCCCAGGATCATCGGGTAATAGCCATTCGCCGTCAGGGCCACGATACCGACGAAGCTCGTGGCGGTCTGCGACAAGGCAGTCTGCGGCACGGTCATCTCGTCATCCGTACCGTCGAACTCCAGCCAGCCCCTGATGCCATCGGTCCGCCACAGCGGCCGCCGTTCGGCAATCGTCTGCAACGCGTCGTGGCCCTTGCCGCTCTGGTCGACCATGCGACCAACAGGGTCGCCATCTGCCACGACTGGAAGGGTTCCGGCGGCATCCTGAAACAGTGAAGTGACGTCTGACGGATCATAGGTGAAACCCGTATCGCCCTCAGTGAACAGCGCGCGGGACCAATGCCCTGCGCGCCGCACTCTTCCCCGAAGCACGTCCGATGTGGAAGTAATTGCGAAATCGAACCTCATGCGATGAACAGTGCATGGATGCCGGTGGCGGTCGTGCCGGTTGCGCGGACGCGGCGGGCTCGCACCGGCAGGACCGACAGGTCGCCGACGATAATTGTGCGAATCTCGTTCGATGCGGTCACGATGGACAGGGCACCGCCCGTTTCTATGTAAAGCGCCGCAGCGACCTGCGGCAGGTCGGTCTCGTCCGCAGGCAGGACCGGAAGAATGTCCGTAGCGGGGCCCGTCGCTTCCGGAATGCGGTTCTTGAAAGGATCGTACATGAGGATGCCTCGTCAGCTGCCCCCGCGCCCGAAAGACCGGACGGCGGCGCGCAACCGAGGGCGAATGGGGCGCGCTACGATCGGGACACTCTGAAGGAGCAGTAAACGAAACCTTAACGCCAGCAGATGATCGTGTCTCGGTGACCAGCCGTTGCAGGCCTCACGATTTGAATGCCACCGGACCGGATATGGACAGCCTGACGGTCGCAAAGCCCAGGAATGGGTCGGTCAGAGAGGCTTGACGCCGGTCCAACGCTCGGGTTCGCCTAGAGCATCGTCTTTGCAATCCTCAACCAGTGGGAGGTAGCTGTCTCAGGTGACTAATGCCTTGAATGTTCTCCTGCCGGAATTGAAGGCATATGCCGGGTCTCTTTGCGGCGATCCTGCGGAGGCGGAGGATCTTGTTCAGGATGCCATCGAACGTAGCCTGAGGGCGAATAGTGCCCCTGCCGAGATGTCACAGCTTCGTCCATGGATGTTCCGGGTTATCAGGAACCTTCATTATGACGAATTGCGAAAACGGCGAGTCAGAAGGGAATACTTTGCGTCCGAGAAACGTTTATCGAATGGACCCGTCGGGGTCGATGTCGCCCGCGATACGCTCGTTCGAATGGCGTTCGAACGACTCCCACCGGCGATGCGGGAAATCGTATTCCTCGTCGATGTGATGGGCTTGAGTTACGCGGAGGCGGCGACGGTTATTGATGTCCCGCATGGCACCGTCATGAGCAGGGTCAGCCGGGCCCGCAGGGCGCTGCTGGCCAAGATCGAGGACCCGGCGGAGACGCCGAGAGCAAGGACGCAGAAGACATGACCATCGAGGATAGCGATTGGGAGCTGGCGAGCGCCTATCATGACGGGGAGCTTCCCGAGAGGGACGCTCGTGCCTTCGAAGGCCGCCTGAAGCATGAGCCGACGCTGGTCGCCACGTTGGAGGAGATTCGTTCTCTCTCCTCCTCTCTCGCCATGCTGCACCCCGGTGCCAACCGTCCCATGGTGCCCGGCCCAGAGCGGCGGTGGCCGGTCCGAACCGGGCTGACGGCTGCGATCGCGGCAGGGCTTGTGGGCCTGGCATTGCTGATGGAATGGCCGACGCAGACCCCTACACCGCTCGAGGTGCATGCGGGCTTTGCGACGATGACCGAGGCTCGGCCAGCCGCCGTCGTGCCCGTCGCGGTAAGCATCGCTGCTGACTGGCCCGACCTTGAATCGGCGAACCTGACCACTGTCGCCGTCCGGGACCTGCCCGATGGTGCCGCCGCATACTACGTCGGTCAGAACGGGTGTCGCCTGTCTTATTTCCGGATGCGCAAGGCGGGCGCCTTGCCGACGCAAGACGGCATACAGGCGACCGCATGGTCCACGTCCGACGGTACGTACCACCTTGTTGTCGCCACGGGCATGGACGCCGGGAAATTCGAGGCCATAGGGACGTATCTGCGACAGATCGCCCTGCGCATGTCGGCCCCTTCCGTGGTGGCCGCCGTCCGGAGCGCAGCCCAGGCGGCGGGCCCCTGCGTCGGGTGAGTCGAGCTCAGTTCATCGGAGCAGGAAAATTTGGCCGGTCGATGCCGTAATGCTCCGAGAGGTAGTCGACGATGACAGTGTAGTCCGGCTCCTCGATTTCCTGCATGCCCTGCTCCTCGACCATCCAGTCGAGCATATCGACCCATTTATCCCGGCTAAGGCCCTGCTGCGCGACGATCCGTTCGGAATGACAAGCGGTACAGGTGTAGAAGGTTTCTTCCACGCCGGGGGCTATGAACAGCGCCCCGAATTCCGGGTCTTCGCCCGCGCCGACCACCGCAGGGGTGAACGTCGTGGCGAACAGGATCGGCCACAATATCTTGATTTTCATTAATGTCTCCAGATTCTTATCAGTGGGGCGACGCATTTGCCGCCCCGCTGCAGGTGCTCAGCTGACCCGAATTCCGACGCGGTGCATCGTGTTGTTGAGATAGCCCTTGGGATTCCAGTCGATCGCATGCGGCTGCATCTCGCCGGTATTGTCCGTGGCCCGGGCCCAGACTTCGTAATAACCGGCCTGCGGGAAGGAAATATCGGCTCGCCAGTTCTGCCAGGCACCTTCATTGACGGCCGGGTCCAGATCCGTCGGCTGCCAGGTCGCGCCGAAGTCGATGGAGACCTCGACGGCATCCACGCTCCGATCGCCGGACCACGCATGGCCGCGCACTTCCGTCTCCATGCCGATCTCTGCACCGTTGGCCGGGAACGTCACAAGCGACTTCACCGGCATCCGCTCGATGATGACGAAGTCCTCGGTCGCAACCTCCTCGCCAGGGGCAATGGGGCGGTTCGGGACACGGTAGGACGTGCCTGTCATCTTCGCGCCGTCATGGACCTGGTCTCTCAGCTGGATTCGCGTCAGCCATTTCTGCGCGGTCGATGCAGGCCATCCCGGCACAACCAGACGCAGCGGTGCACCGTTCATCGGATGCAGGGGGCCGCCGTTCATCTCGAACGCTATCAGTACGTTGTCGGTCATCGCCTTGGCGATCGGAACCCCGCGCGAAAGCGGCTGCTTGTCGGGGTCGCCAGACAGGTGATAATCAGCTCCGTAATGGGCGGTATAGATGACATTCGACTGTACACCCGCCGCCTCCAGTACGTCGCGCAGTCGCACGCCCGTCCATTCCGCACAGCCGACCGCGCCGTATGTCCACTGATTGCCGCTCGCCGGCGGATCGAAGGCGCTTCGCCCGTTGCCGCCGCATTCCAGTGTCAAGGCCATGGTCACAACCTCGAACCGCTCACGCAGATCTGCGATCGTCAGTTCCATCGGTGTATCCACGAAACCGTCTATCGTCAGCATCCAGGTGGCGGGGTCCATGTCATCCGGAACGATGCCGTTGTTGCGGATGAAGTGCCGCGCTGTGGGCGTGATTGCATCGTCGAGCAGGTGAGGCGGCGTCTCGGCATTCACGGGACGATCGTTAAGAAGCGTCAACCCGTCCTTGCCCATCAGGACGTTCTCCTGAGCCAGGGCGGCAGGGATCAGTCCTGCGGGCATATTGCGATGGAACGGGATTACCCCACCCACCATCGCACCCATGGTCGCGAGTCCAGCCTTTCTCAGAAATCCCCTGCGATCCCCGTGCGTCACGCGCCCGAAGAAGGCGCGGTCCGCTGCCTCCGGATCGTCGGCGAAGAAGCCACCTACATGCGGGGCGTCAGTGTCCTTGGGTGCCATATTGTCCTCCCTACGGCTGATTATCGCCCGAAGCCTCCACTGCGAGCGTCATGTAACAGACGTCCCAGGGCGGAGGTTTATTCCCCGGACAAATCTTACTGATCCTTGTTGCGGGACCGCCCCGGCCACCGGCACATTCCACGCAGAGGAAACTGGGAAATCCAAACGGGCCCAAGTCTTGCCCATACCTTCGTAATGTCATCTCAGGTCGGAAGAGGCAGGCGCGAGAACGATCTGCAGTGCAGAAGCGATCATAGGGTCCTGTAAATCATCGAACCGTCAGTGCCTGAACCGCTTCGGATGAATTTCGATGCATCTTATCCTGGGTATCAGCCAAATTACGGACTCAGCCCCGCTACCGAATGATTTTGAACGTCGGATGCGATGCACATATCTGGCAAAACGCACCTGACTGATGTGCGTTGGAACCAGAAATTACAGGTGGTGATCCCGGCAGGAGTCGAACCTGCAACCTATCCCTTAGGAGGGGATTGCTCTATCCAGTTGAGCTACGGGACCCAAGTCCGCGTGATAGCGCTGCCTGCCGCGTCTTGTCCACCGCCCCCGGCACGGGCTATCGTCCGTCGACCCGGTACCCGGAGACCGATGTGACCCGCAAAAACACCCGACACCAACATCTTACATTGCGCGACGTCTCCGAAGCGTCCGGTGTCAGCGAGATGACTGTCAGCCGGGTTCTCCGAAACCGCGGCGACGTCAGCGACAAGACACGCGCAAAGGTGATCGAAGCGGCCAAGAAATTGGGCTACGTTCCCAACAAGATTGCAGGTGCGCTGGCGTCGAACCGGGTCAATCTGGTTGCGGTCATCGTTCCCAGCCTGTCGAATCTGGTGTTTCCCGAAATGATGGCCGGGGTGGACGAAGTGCTGGGCGACACGCCGCTTCAACCGGTGATCGGGACCACCAATTACGACCCTGCGAAAGAGGAAAAGACCCTTTTCGAGATGCTGTCATGGCGTCCGTCGGGCGTCATCATCGCTGGTCTGGAACATACCGATGCCAGTCGCGCAATGCTGGCAAATTGCGGCGTTCCCGTGGTCGAGGTGATGGATGTCGACGGCGATCCTGTGGATGCTGCGGTGGGCATCAGTCACTGGCGCGCGGGTTATCAGGTCGGCACGGAAATCGTCGCGCGGGGTTATCGTCGGGTCGGTGTCCTGGGTACCAAGGTCGACGGTGATCATCGTGCCCGCAAGCGGCTTGAAGGGCTGGAGCGGGCGCTGGCCGAAGCGGGTGTGACCGTCGCGGACCATATGGCCTATTCCGGCTGGTCCGGTTTCGCCAAGGGGCGAGAGATGACCAAAGCCATGCTCGAGCGCACGCCAGATCTGGATTTCCTGTTTTACACCAACGACCTGACTGGTGCGGGCGGATTGTTGTATGCGCTGGAAATGGGGCTTGATGTAGGCGACACGCTGGGGCTGGCCGGGTTCAATGCCTTCACTTTGCTGGATGGTTTGCCGCGCAAGCTGGCCACTGTCGACAGCCGACGTCGCGAGGCCGGGCAGGTCGCCGCCCGCATCGTCGCGGGAACTCACGTCTTCGACAGCGAGGATCGGCGCATCGAACTCGTTCCGACCTTCATTCCCGGCGATACCCTGCGTCCGGTCCGGATCGATTGACCTGAAAATAGAAACAATCTTCGGATATGTGCCTATTTTCGCCTCATTTCGATGGCAAGCGACCGATGACGCCGCCATGACCTCGCGAGAGCACGAGCGACAATATCAGTGCGCGATCGAATATGGCGGGCCCGGCCATCCCGTTTGATCCGCAAGACCGAGACCGATGGTATCCGCGCTCTCAACCGGTGACGCGGGCACCATGCAAGCCGAAGGACGTCTGACCCATGAACATGCAAATCGAAGCCAATACATTCAACTTCCAGCACACCCGGAGAGAGGGCGTGTTCAGAACCTGGTTTCGGGGCGAACATACCAACTTCAATCCCGACTTCGAAAAGATGGCCGAGGCAGACTCAGCCCTGAGCTGGGTCACCCAGGGGTGGGAGCCGTCGGAGCGGATCGTCAAACCGGGCACCAAGATCACTGCATTCGGATCTTGTTTTGCGGCCAATATCTCGAACTGGCTGGCATCGCGGAATTACGACATCCTGACGCGCGACGAAGGGTCGAACGCCTATGTCGTGAAATGCGGCGAAGGCATGGTGAACAGCTTCGTCATCCGTCAGCAGTTCGAATGGGCCTTCGAGGGCAAGAAATTCGAGGAGGCGCTGTGGCATGGTTACGAGGCCGAAAGCTATGGATACGACGAGGAGATCCGCAAACAGACCCTCGACATCTTCTCCAAGACCGACCTGTTCATCCTGACCTTCGGCCTGTCGGAAGTCTGGTATGACGAGGTGACGGGCGGCGTCTTCTGGCGGTCCATCCCGCAGGAGGCCTACGACCCCGCGCGCCACAAGTTCCGCGTCACGACGGTCGAGGAAAACAAGGACAATATCCGCGCGATCTATGATCTGATCCGCAAGCACCGTCCCGACGCAAAGATAATCACCACGCTGTCGCCGGTGCCGCTGATCGCGACGTTCCGCCCGGTATCCTGCATTTCCGCCAATTCGGTCAGCAAGGCAGTGCTGCGCGTTGCCCTGGACGAATTGATGCGTGAATTGGGCGACGACGGCTATCTACACTACTGGCCCAGCTACGAGATCATCACCGACGTCTTCCATTCGCCGTTCAAACAGGACCGGCGGCATCTGCCCAAGGCGGTTCTGGACTTCATCATGATGCTGTTCGAACAGGTCTGGTGCGACAAGCAACCCACCGATGAGGAAATGCTGAAACACTGGATTGCCGCGCTCTCGTCCGCCGGATTGATTTCCGACCGGTTGGAGGCCGTCGTGCGCGATGACAATCTCAGGGCGCTCAAACGGATCATGGGCAAGCGCAAGGTTGCCCGGCATCCCGAGGCGGAGGAGGCGGTCCGCGCACAGCTGGACCGTCTTGAAGCGTTGCTGTCTGCGTGAACGCATCCGACGTGCCCGAGATTGACGAAACCCCCGTCCGCGACAATGCCCTCACCGCGATCGAAAGCCTTCCCAAAGGCGCGCGCGGGGCAGAGGTCGGAACTCATCTGGGCCGGACGGCGCGTGCGCTGGTCGAAATCGCTGCGCCCCGCACGCTCACGCTGATCGACCCGTGGAGGGAGGACGAAGGACAGGACGCGCGCCCCTTCGCCTATACTGCCCCGCAAGCGGACCGGGATGCGCAATTCGCCGCCGTCACGACCGCCTTCCCCGACGCTACAATCCTGCGGCAGACCTCTGTCGAGGCGCTGTGCGCGATGCGGGATGCCGCGCTCGACTGGATCTGGCTGGATGGAAACAAGCAATATGATATGATCCTTGCCGATCTGGAGCAGGCCGTTCGCATAGTGCGACCCGGCGGCGTGATCGCGGGGGGCGGTTGGCATTGGGGCGCCGAAATGGGACGCCCTGTGCGTGAAGCGGTCGGCGACATTGTCGCCCGTCTGGATGACGCGGAGGTGCAGCAGGCCGGACAGTTCTGGTCCCTGACCTTGCCCGAAACCGTAATCCTGCGCGCCAGGCCGACGGACGAGCGGTTTCTGATCATTTCGACCATGAAGAACGAGTCACCCTACGTCCTCGAATGGATCGCGCATCACCGCGCCATCGGATTCACCGATTTCCTGATCTTCACCAACGATTGCGACGACACCACTGATCCGATTCTGGACCGATTGGAGGAGACGGGCGCGGCCGGCGGTGTGCTGACGCATCAGGTCAATACCGTGCTGCAGCGCGGCCCGCACAAGTCGGCATTGAAATGGGCGCGCGATCATGTGCTGCGCCACAAGGCCAGCTGGATACTGATCGCGGACGTTGACGAGTTCATCAATATCCGATGCACGGACGGCACGATTCAGGGTCTGATGCGCGTGTTAGGGCCTGAAACGGATGTGGTCAGCTTCCCGTGGAAGATCTTCGCCAATGGCGGAGTGGAGGCCTTCAGGGACAAGCCTCTGACTGCCCAGTTCCACATCTGCGAGCCTGTGCCAAAGCGCGGCGGTCGCAAGATGCGCGATGTGAAGACCATGTTTCGCAAGCCCGAGGCGATGTATCATTTCGGTCTGCACCGCCCCCGTGTGAAAGACGACTGGCAGGATAGGATTGTCTGGAAGTCACCTACCGGCGAGGACATCTCGGGCCGGATGAACAAGGGCAAGACCTGGACAATGAAATGGGACGGCTGCCAGGACGCGGCCTACATGCATCATTATCCGTTGCGGTCGATGGAGAGCTATATTCTCAAGAAGAACCGGGGCCGGGCGAACCATATCAACGAAGATCTTGGTCTCGAATATTGGGACAAGTGGAATCTGATCGGCGGGCGCGACAAATCGCTGACATCAGGTGCGCCGGGTTTCGCGCAGATGCTGGCCGACCTTCGGTCTGACCGTAAAATCAGACAGTTGCACAAGAAAGGGGTCCAGTGGCACCGGGATCAATTCGCGGAGTTGATGGAAGAACCGCGCTATCGCGCCCTCTGGGATGAAATGAAGGCGCGCGAGGCGGCCTCGAAAAAGCCCAGGGCCGAAGCCACGGACGCATAGACCGGACCGGGTGTCATCAGCATTCGGGCAGATTCACGGCCAAACCACCCTGACTGGTTTCCTTATATTTCTCGGACATATCGCGCCCGGTCTGGCGCATCGCCTCGATGCAATTGTCCAGCGGCATGAAATGCGTGCCGTCACCGCGCAGCGACAGCGAGGCCGCAGAAACCGCCTTGATCGCACCCAAACCGTTGCGTTCGATGCAGGGCACCTGCACCAGGCCGCCCGCCGGATCGCAGGTCATGCCCAGATGATGTTCCAGCGCGATTTCTGCGGCATTCTCGATCTGCATGCTGGTGCCACCAAGTGCTGCACACAGCCCCGCCGCCGCCATCGCCGAGGCCGAGCCGACTTCACCCTGACAGCCGACCTCCGCCCCGGAAATCGAAGCGTTGTGTTTGATCAGCCCGCCGATCGCGGCGGCGGTCAGCAGGAAGATACGGATGCCGTCGTCGGTCGCGCCGACGCAGTGATCGCGGTAATATCGGATCGTCGCGGGCACGACGCCCGCCGCGCCGTTGGTGGGCGAGGTGACGACCTTGCCACCCGCCGCATTTTCTTCGTTGACGGCCATGGCATAGACCGACAGCCAGTCATTGACGACATGCGGATGGGCCAGGTTCTTGCCCGCTTCGTCCTGCAATTGCGCATGGATCGCCTTTGCCCGACGCTTGACCGACAGCCCGCCGGGCAAGATGCCGTCCTGCCGCAATCCCCGGTCTATGCAGCCGTTCATCGCAGTCCATATGGCATCGATCCTGGCGCACAGATCCCGCTCCGGCGTAATCGTGCATTCGTTTTGCCATTTCATCTGTGCGATGGTCAGCCCGGACCTGGCCGCCATCGCCAGCATCTCGGCTGCCGACCCGAAGGGATGGGGATACCCGGCCTCGGCCTTGGCGGCATGCAGATCGGGTGGATCGGACAGTTCACGTTCAGTCACGACGAAGCCGCCGCCGACGGAATAATATGTCTCCTCCATCCGCAGGTTTCCGGCGACATCGAAGGCCCGCAGGACGATGCCGTTCGCGTGGCCGGGCAGGGGCGGGCCCCAGTCGAAGATGACGTCGGCTTCAGGATCGAAGCGCATCGCCGGCAGGTCAGCGGGCGTCACTTCGCCAGTGCTTCGCAATTCGGCCAGTGCCGTCTCGGCGGCGTCCATGTCGACAGTCGCAGGCTCGAACCCCAGAAGACCCAGCATGACTGCGCGATCGCTTGCGTGACCCTTGCCCGTCCAGGCCAGCGATCCATGCAGTGTCGCGGTCAGATGTGCCGGTTGTCCTGCCCCCGGCTCGGGTTCGGCGCCGCCACGCAGGGCCGAAAGAAAGCGCGCGGCGGCGACCATCGGTCCCATCGTATGCGACGAGGAGGGGCCGATGCCGGGTTTGAAGATATCGAAGATGCTCAGGAACATGACAGGTCGCCTTTCGGGGATCAGCTTCGCTTAATCTTCCATCGCCGATGCAGCCAGTGCCATTGCGACGGATGGCGCGTCACCCACGACGACAGCCTGTCATTGAACACCTGCATCATCGTGGG